>Ga0187827_10000776_pt1 | contig 48759 bp, 38 predicted proteins | sample ETNtaG_39_FD_167969 | JGI IMG/M metagenome (GOLD analysis project Ga0187827, IMG submission 167969) | Marine microbial and viral communities from oxygen minimum zone, Eastern Pacific Ocean - ETNP2014_SV_150_PacBio MetaG (Illumina Assembly) | ecosystem: Environmental > Aquatic > Marine > Hypoxic...
ACCAGCGGAGTCAAACCCTGTTCCAGCAACCTGAGTAACATCGGTACCGACCGCATGGCCATGGTAACCCAAGTTATCACGCTCATTGCTAGTGACCGTGGTTGTTGTATTTAGGTCCGCGTCAATAATTGTGACTATGAATCGATCGGAATTAGTAACGATGTCTCGTGCCGTTGTTCCAGTCGAAGCATTTGAGGCATAAGTCCCATACACCGTGGTAGCAGATTTCCGACCTGACACAGCCGTTGAAGGCTCTGTGGTCAGTCCAGATGCTTTGTTGGTGACGTACACCTTAGCATCCACTGCCGCACTGGCGGAGTGAGAGAGGCCTATAACAGCTACCGCAACCAACGCAATAAGCGTAAGCCCGGAAAGCAATTTAACTGATAGCTTCACAGCTTCAGTCCCCCTTGCATCCGCGTATTCACCCACAACAATGGCAGAAGGCAGAAAATAAATTCTTCCACCATTGCCAGGTGGTATGAAACCCGGAGATCTCCATACTTTTATCCCTCCGCAGTTGCGGAGGGGTTACCGGTTCCGTTATTTCTAGTACAGTCCAAATGTCAGCCAACCGGCACGCGCGACACCAGACTTCGGGACAAACCCAAGCGATTTAATCATCGCAGTGAATACGATGTCAACCCGTTCAGTGTATGCCCTTTGACGATTTCTACGATTCTTTATGAGAAACACACATCCGTTGCCGAATATGTGATCCCGAGCCGTATAAACCTATTCCGACGAACTATAAAGAGACTGTTGAACGAGTGTCAACGAATTCTGTAACAATATAAAGCGAGTTTGCGTTACCAGAGAATTACATCTGCGCAACGTAATACATTGAATATTCGCAAACTCGCTTTTTCAACTAAACCTTTTCTGGTTTGGTTATCGAGCCCAGGAACTCTTCATTACTCTGGGTTCGAGACATTCGTTCGAGAATTCGTTCGGCAGCTTCAGTTGGGCTATTGGAGTCTTGCCCAATAATTCCCATCATTCGGCGAAGAAGCCAGACTTGCTTCAATGTCCCATCGTCCTGAAGCAACTCTTCATGGCGCGTACCACTGCGCTCGATGTCGATTGCAGGCCACAGACGGCGTTCTGCCATTCTGCGATCAAGATGCAATTCCATGTTACCGGTACCTTTGAACTCCTCGTAAACGACGTCGTCCAAACGCGATCCGGTATCTATAAGCGCTGTTCCGATAATAGTGAGACTGCCTGCCTCTTCACAGTTCTTGGCTGCTCCAAAGAACTGCCTCGGTGGGTAGAGAGCGTTAGGGTCCATACCTCCCGACAGCGTTTTACCGCTGCTTGGAACCGAAAGATTGTATGCACGCGCGAGGCGAGTAATACTATCGAGCAGTACGACGACGTCCTCGCCGCTCTCGACAAGACGCCGTGCTCGTTCGAGGGCTACTTCAGCTGTGCGGCACTGATCTCCGATCGGCTCGTCGAATGTCGAACTGAACACCTCACCTTTAATAGTGCGGCGCATGTCAGTTACTTCTTCAGGTCGTTCGCCGATCAGAGCAACGATGATGTAAATCTCAGGATTGTTCTCGGTAATACCGGCGGCGATCTGCTTGAGAAGGACGGTCTTACCGGCCTTTGGTGGCGCAACGATGAGTGCACGCTGGCCCTTGCCGATTGGAGCCACCATGTCGACCATTCGAGTCGACATCATCTTTGGAGTGGTCGCCAGAATAATCTGTTCATTCGGATAAACCGATGTGAACTGATCGAACTTCGGTCGCTTCATAGCCGATTCTGGATCGTAGCCGTTCACAAGCTCAACACGGATTAGCCCAAAGTACTTCTCTCCCTCGGTCGGAGGGCGAACCTGACCGGCGACCATGTCGCCCTGTCGGAGTCCGAATCGACGTATCTGGCTTTGTGAAACATATATATCTTCTGTTCCGCCACGCTTGCCCGGTGTTCGCAGGAAGCCATAGCCATCACCAAAATGATCGAGAATCCCAGCACCAACCAGTTGGTCGGTAGTTTCTGCTACGTTTGCCAGAACCTCTAAAACCAATTCATTTCGCTGAGTTGGAACTCGCTTGATGCCTTTGTCGATGGCCATCTGGCGGAGTTCATCGTTCGTTTTTGCGCCCAGATTCCCTAAATCGGGTAGTGTGCTCTCGTCTACCTCGAAATTGTCTTTCGGAAGTCCACTCAGACGTCCGCCGACGCCGCCTCCTCGTGATCGACGTCGGCCTGACCTACGGCGGTTGCCACCGCGAGATTGGGATCTGGTTTGGGTAGTCAGCTTAGGTTCCTCCTGCTGGTATCCGTTTGAATTGGCGATTCCGCACTGCACGTTGTCGATCAAAGTTGACCAACGACTTTCCGGGCCGAATCAGCGAATGTCCTTGAGAAATAAATGGAGTGAGTGTTGAAGACTGTCTGTGTGTGGGACATCCGTGCATGCATATGCCAGATATCGACGAGTCTAAATTTTGATTGCGCTTAGAGCGGTAGGTCGCACAGAAGTGAAATATCGACTGGCGAAGTCGCTCATATGAGCGGGTATCTGAGTTCCTGTAAAGGGAAAGCCCGATGGCAGTAATCGATCATTACTGAGTGACGGGCATAGATAAAGTGTCAACGAAGATCCCGAGCCGGTTCATTCGTTCGTTTCAATCAATGTTATCAAAACGCTGGGCAAAAAAACTAGTCCTTACAGGTCAACAGGTCTATTCGGCGCACCCGCTGGCTACTCTTCTCCGAAGAAATCGTGCTGCCCGCCTTCTCTCAAAGTGTTGCGAGCGATGTGGATAAATTCTCTGAACAAGGGGTGTGGTCGTTCCGGTCGTGATCCAAATTCCGGATGGAACTGACTGCCGACCATAAACGGGTGACCGTAGACCTCGGTGACTTCCACCAACGAGCCGTCAGGCGATGTACCGGAAGCGATGAGCCCAGCTTCTTCCAACTGGATTCGATATTCGTTGTTAAATTCGTATCGGTGCCTGTGTCGTTCATCGGTCGACTCTTTGTCGTATGCGGCTCGCACCACCGTCCCTTCCTTGAGGAAACATGGGTAAACACCGAGTCGCATCGTGCCACCGGTAGAGTGAAGCTCTTCCTGTCCTTCCATGAAAGCGATCACAGGGCTTGCTGCGTCGGGATCGATTTCTAGAGATGTCGCATCGGCAATGCCTAGTTCGTTCCGGGCGTACTCGACCACCATGACTTGCATACCAAGACACAATCCAAGGTAGGGAATCTTCGCGGTTCGTGCGTAGTTTGCTGCTGCAATCATGCCTTCAAGGCCGCGTTCACCGAAGCCGCCCGGCACGACGATTCCTCGAGCCGTTCCAAGCAGCTGCTCGGCACCGTGCTTTTCGATATCTTCGGCAGCGATCCACTGGATGTTCACTTTTCGGTCGTTGTGTAGACCTGCGTGATGGAGGGCTTCCACAACCGAAAGATAAGAGTCCTGTAGCTCGACGTACTTGCCTACTAGGGCGATGTCGATCTCTGGGTGCTCTTCCTCGTCAACCCTCACGATAGTGCGCCACGAATCTAGATCGGGGGTGGTGTCGGGAAGATCGAGACCGTCTGTCAGAATCGTGCCAAAACCCTCGGCTTCCAAATGCAACGGCACTTCGTACACGCTCGCCAGAGTTGGAAGCGAGATCACCGCCTCGGTAGTAACGTCGCAATAAAGCGCTATCTTGCGTCTCTCATCTTCACCAGTTTCTTGATCGGCCCTGCAAAGAATCGCATCGGGCTGAACCCCCATCCCTCGGAGAGTGTTGACGCTGTGTTGAGTCGGTTTTGTCTTCAACTCACCCGTGGTGCCCAGAAAAGGGAGAAGGGTGACATGAACATAGAAGGTGTCGCCCTGGCCGACTGTGTTACGAACCTGGCGGATCGCCTCGATAAACGGTTGACCTTCGATGTCACCAACGGTTCCCCCAACTTCAACCACTACAACATCGGCCTGGGATTTCTCAGCAAGCCTGAGAATGCGGTCCTTGATAAGGTTGGTGACGTGGGGTACGGTCTGGATCGTGCCACCAAGATACTGGCCGGCACGTTCGTTGGCGATTACTTCTGAATAGATCTGCCCGGCCGTGACGTTCGAGAGTTCGGTCAGCTCGACATCAATGAATCGCTCGTAGTGGCCCAGATCGAGATCGGTTTCGCTGCCATCGACCGTCACGAATACCTCGCCATGTTGATATGGCGACATAGTGCCGGGATCGACATTCAGGTAGGGATCGAGTTTCAGCACCGATACTGACATTCCCCGGCTCTTCAGCATTCTGCCGATCGACGCTACCGCGATTCCTTTTCCGAGGGAACTGACAACGCCACCCGTTACGAAAATGAATTTGCTCATGTGCTGGCTCCGGCCTCGTGAATGTTAACGGTTTCGCGTCGACCCGACGTAGCTGCCGAGATGTGTAACGGAAGTGATCTGTTGGAGGGGAAGTGCAACCGCCTGTCGATGCAGGTGAGAACTAATACCGAATTCGATATCTGGTTAAAACGGCTCTTTGCAGAGATTGCACACATCCTCGGGTGGGGTTACGGCCTCAGGAGTTCCTGTAAAAAATAACCCTACACGGGACTCGATTCTAGGCAACCAGAATCAGAGGTGTCAAACAGTTCAGGTGTGGTTTCAGTGCGTTTCATTCAACCCTCGACCTTTTACCCGCTGCTACACTCGATCTTTCGCAATGAATAACGGTCGAAATTCTGTGTCCATTACCTGACGAAATGGACACAGCAACGGTCACAAAACTTGGAAACATATGGATCCACTAACTTCGGCAGATGTTGAGTACATCGCGCGGCTTGCATATATAAAACTCTCCGACGAAGAGACGGAAGACATGCGAGTGCAGCTTTCCAATATCCTCGGGCATTTCGCATCGCTTTCAACCGTCGAGACGGATGGCGTTGAGGCCACCGGTCATACAACCGATTCGAATACGGTAATGCGCAAAGACGAACCGCAACCTCCGCTCGATCAGGACGACGTACTTCGAAACGCTCCCGACCGTGATGGTGAATTCGTTCGGGTTCGCCCGGTTCTCGAATAACCCACATACATTCTGCTCAAATCACCGAATTCCTGCTCAGTTAGAAACACCGAATGACAACCCAGTCCGCCAATTCCGATCTTTACTTCTCGACTGCACGTGAGCTCCGGGCCATGTTCGATACCCGAGAAATCTCCTCAGTCGAAGCCACGCGATCAATACTCGAACGAATTTCCGCTCTCGAACCCAGCCTGAATTCGTTCATCACGGTTACTCCTGAACGGGCTATTGCCGACGCTGAGATTGCCGATCAGCGATTGCAAGGATCAGGGCAGAAACCGACTTCCCTAACTGGCGTTCCGATTATGGTCAAAGACAACTTCTCGACGAAAGATGTTGAAACAACCGCCGCTTCAAAAATATTGAAGGGATATATCCCTCCTTATGACGGCACTGCGGTTCGCAACCTGAAAGATGCCGGTGCGATCATCTTGGGTAAAGGGAACCTCGATGAGTTCGCAATGGGATCATCGAACGAGAACTCGGCATTCGGAGCTGTGCATAATCCTTGGGATACCGAACTGGTTCCCGGAGGCAGTTCTGGTGGAGCCGCTGCTGCCGTAGCGGCTGGCGAATGTTTTGTTTCTTTCGGTTCCGATACTGGTGGGAGTATTCGCCAACCGGCTTCCCTATGTGGAATCGTTGGCATGAAGCCGACATACGGTCTGGTAAGTCGATTCGGCTTGCTTGCGTTCGGTTCGTCGTTGGATCAAATCGGACCGCTCACACGTAGCGTTGCAGATTGCGCAGACGCACTAAACATCGTTTCGAGTCACGACCACAGGGATTCCACGTCAGTGGCAGCACCGTTCACTGATTTTGCGCAGGATATTGAAGTCGGTGTCGGTGGAATGAACATTGGTGTTCCCAGGGAATATCTTGTTGATGGCATTGAGCCCGGTGTGAAAGAAGCGTTTGAAGCATCGCTCCAAACACTTGAGGATCTTGGTGCGAACATTCGCGAAACTACGCTCCCACTCACCGATCATGCTCTAGCGGTCTACTACATCATCGCCCCTTCTGAGGCATCGGCAAACCTGTCGAGATACGACGGCGTGAAATACGGTCTGGGTGCCGTGGAGGCCGACACGTCGGCGCAGGCGACAGAAGCAGCCCGTGGCGAGGGATTCGGCGACGAGGTCAAACGTCGGATATTCCTTGGAACCTACGCACTTTCTGCGGGTTACTACGACGCCTATTACAAGAAAGCGCAACAGGTTCGAACACTCATCAGACGAGAGTTCACTGATAGCTTCTTGAAGTTCGATGCGCTGGTTACACCAACATCACCGGGAACCGCGTTCAAGATCGGCGATAAAACAGACGATCCGTTCCAGATGTACATGAATGATGTCTGCACGATTCCGGTGAACATCGCCGGCCTGCCAGCGATATCAATTCCCGGCGGCATGTCCGATGAATTGCCGGTCGGTCTGCAGTTCATCGGTCCGCAATTCGGTGACACGACCGTAATACGAGCCGCCGCAGCATATGAACTTGCCACTACCTGGCACAAGAACCACCCACTCATTTGAACAACATTAACGTGACTAAAAACAACATGTTTTCGCGATTTGGTCTGATGGCACTCGTCCTGATGATCACGGCCACCGTGGCGTGTACCAGCGATGTCGAACCAACGCCTTACGATCGAGAAGATTTCACTCCGATTGCCGGACCACCTCAGTTCCCGATTATTTTTGAAGGTAAGTACATCGTCGATGGTGAGCCGGGGCCTGCCGGCCAGACGATCTATGCCGAGTTCATCCACGGTGGTTCTCCCCGGTCCAGGACCTTTGATGGCGAGTATGTCCAGGTGGTACTTGGCCCGGTCAGCGAAGCAGATCTTAAACATGGGGTAATCAGCTTCTATCTCGGCACTCGAGATGGCGACCATGTGAAAGCCAAGGAAACATGGGAATGGAATCCTGTGGGATCACCCACGAACCAGATTCTTGACCTTAACTTCGAACGACTTCCTTAAAGCTAAGAATCGACCGGCATCACTAGTTTGCTAGGGGTAAATCGCAAATGATTCGATCACTTGATGGCAAATCGGCGGTAATCGACCCGACTGCTTTTGTTTCTGAAACCGCTTATCTCATTGGCGACATCGAGATCGGTCCCCGTTCAAGCATCTGGCCGGGCGTGGTGATCCGAGCCGATTCGGGCAAGATCAAGATTGGCGCCGGAACCAACATTCAGGACAATTCGGTACTTCATGCCGATGATGACGCTGAAATTGGCGACGATGTCACCATTGGGCACGGGGTTGTGTGCCATGCACGGAAAGTCGGCAATGGCAGTCTTCTCGGCAACAACAGCACACTGAACGAAGGCGTTGTGATTGGCAACAATTCGCTCGTTGCCGCTGGTTCCACGCTCAACGAGAACACAGTCTTTGAAGACAATGCGCTTGTTCGAGGCACGCCCGGCAAGGCACTTGGCACCGTACGGGAGCGTCACACTGCTCTGATGAAAGGTGCTGCTGCTTCCTACGTGAGAAGAATCGAGCGGTACGTCGATGCCGGGCTGGATCACGCGGGTCAGTCGGTTACGTAGGTTCTTTGCGCCGCTCGTACTGGCTACATGCGTTCGGGAGAAGTCATGCCCATCAGGTTGAGAGTTCGGTGCAGCGCGTATTTGGCGGCTTCAACCAGTTGCAGTCGAGCCCGAGAAATTTCGAGTTCGCCCTCTTCCAATGAGACAACTCGGCAGTCCTCGTAGAACCGTTGGAGTGACCGTGCCAGATCCATTGCGTAGTGCGGCAGATGATGCGGTTCGAGTCGTTCAGCGGCACGTTCAATCACTGCCGGCAACTCAATGATTTTTCGAATTAGCTCGAGTTCACGGGCGTGGGTCAGTAACGACAGATCAGCCGTATCGAAATCAATTTTTCGTTCAGCAGCCGTACGTAATATCGATGCAAGACGGGCGTGACCGTATTGAACGTAGTAGACAGGGTTTTCCGACGACTGGGTCTTTGCAAGACTGAGATCGAATTCCATGTGCGATTCGGGCGAGCGGCTGAGGAAAGTGAATCGGCAGGCATCGGAGCCAACCTCTTCGATAAGTTCTTCGACGGTGACCATCACATTGTTTCGTTTACTGAACTTGAGTGATTCGCCTTCATTCGAGAAATTGACGATCTGGTTCAGGATGATTGTGAGTCGGTCGGGATCGAGTCCGAACGCCTGGAGTAGTGCGTGCATTCGAGCGACGTGCCCGTGATGATCAGCTCCCCACACATTGATGACGCGATCGAACTTACGCTCCATGAACTTTTCGTGGTGATAGGCAATATCAGTGCCAAAATAAGTTGGACCACCTTCACCACTGCGAATTACAACGATGTCTTCTTCGAGACCGAGCTTGGTGGCAGCGAACCACTTCGCACCGTCGCGTTCCACAACAAGATCGGAGTCTTCGAGAAAGTACAAAACCTCGTCAAATCGACCCGATGAGAGCAGTTCGCTCTCATGGAACCACTGGTCGTACTCAACGCCGAGTGATGAAAGCACGTTGCGAATATCTTTGAGTGTTCGCTTTAGCGACTCCGGTGCGAGAACGGCGATCGCTTCTGACTTCTCTTTGGATACCGAGCTATCGCCTAGATCGTTGAGCAGGTCGGACGCAAGTTCCTGAAGGTATTCTCCCGGGTAGGCGGGATCGGGTAGCGGCTCATCGTGACCCGCTGCCTGCATGTAGCGAGAGTAGACAGTGTCGTAGAACACTCGCATCTGATTCCCGGCGTCGTTCACGTAATACTCACGCTGAACGTCATACCCGGCCGCGTCGAGCACGTTGGCCAGGCTACTTCCAATCACGGCTCCGCGAGCGTGACCGACGTGAAGCGGGCCTGTCGGATTCACACTTACAAATTCAACCTGAACGCTCTGCCCCTTGCCAGTTTCAACCGAACCGAATTCATCGCCAGCGTTCCTGACTACGTTTACTTGTGATTGGAGCCAGCTTGTCGAAAGAGTGAAATTCACGAATCCCGGGGCCGCATGAGCGACATTGCCGACCATGAAGTGCTCTGGAACAGCGTTTGCAATAGCTTCGGCGATCTGTAGCGGAGCCATCCGTGTTGATCGCGCCAGCGCAAGAGGTAGGCTGGTGCTGAAATCACCATGCTCGGCAAGTTTCGGGCGTTCGATTTTGATTTCCACATCGCCCGCGGTCGGAAGAGAACCAGAAGTCTGGGCGGAATCCAGTGCCTCTGAAACGAGAGTTACGAGCGTGTCGATAATTTGCATAGACCGTTCAGATTAGCACGATACAAACGTTGCAGGTTTATACTGCCGTGCAATTGAAAAACTAGATTTTGAGATTCCATAAATGACATCAACCGACACCCCGGAAGAGTTCTCAGAACGAGCCGGAGAACACGAACTCGAAATTTCGACCGAAGATGCTGCCGATATTGGCGGTTTTGGTGTGATTGTAGCTGCTGCCTATTCGACCATTAGAGAAATCGATACAACCGGGTTCGAACCGGCTGAGATCTTCGTGCCAACGCCTTCTCAGCGAGAGTCGGGCTAGCCTTGGCAAGCATCAATAACTCGAACCTCGCGTACAAATCGGTCGGTGAACTTGCTCCATTGCTTGAGAGTGGTGAATTATCACCCGTCGACCTGACGCAATCGTCTCTCGATCGAATCGCTCAACTACAGTCAACCCTTAACGCGTTTCTTGAGGTGTGGGAGGAATCGGCACTCGAAGATGCCAGGGTTGCCGAAGCTGAAATCGCAGCGGGCCGGTATCTTGGACCGCTACACGGAATTCCCGTCGGTCTGAAGGATCTAATCGACGTTGCTGGAGCCAAAACCACGGGTGGATCACGGGTGCTTGCCAACAATATGGCTACGTTCGATGCGACTGTTGTGGCGAAGCTGCGCTCTGCGGGTGCGATTTTCATGGGCAAGCTGAATCTCGTCGAATTTGCGCTCGGATTTACCGGACTCAATTCCCATACCGGCGACGTAAAGAATCCATGGAACAACGAACGAATTACAGCCGGGTCGAGCTCGGGTTCGGCTGCCGCGGTGACGGCGGGGATGCTGCCGGTTTCACTTGGATCCGATACGGGTGGATCGATTCGAATGCCGGCGGCTCTGTGCGGCATCGCTGGATTGAAGCCGACATACGGCAGGGTTTCGAGGGCAGGCGTGCTTGATCTTTCGTGGAGCATGGATCACGTCGGACCTATGGCCCGCACGACACAGGATTGTGCGCTAATGATGAACGTACTTGCGGGCCACGATTCAAGAGATCCTGCATCATCAGCTCAGCCGGTACCAGATTTCACTGAGGACCTGAATGGAGGACTGAACGGTCTTAAGATCGGCGTGCCAACCGACTATTTCTTCGATGATTTTGTCGATCCTGAAATTGGTGCATCGGTTCATGCATCGATCGAACTAATGTCAGCAAACGGCGCTGAAGTCGTTGAACTTTCGATGCCGTGGGTCGACAAGGGGAGAGCGATCAACCTTGGTGTGCTCCTACCCGAGGCAGTGTCCGTCCACGAAAAAATGCTTGCCAAGAACGCCGAGCAGTACACTCCCGCCGTGCGAAGTCGTATACAAGCGGGTTTCAACATTCCTGCAATCGACTACATACGTGCCAAACGAGCAAGACTGTGGTTCAACCAACAGATGGCAACTTCGATGAAGCGGATTGATGTGTTGATAACGCCGTCGGTTCCGATTCAAACCCCGACGATCGCCGAATGTACTCCGTCTAACGGTAATCCGGGTGGCGGAGGCGGGATACCGATGTTCACAGGGGTGTTCGACGTTACCGGGCAACCGTCACACTCGATACCCTGCGGTTATACAGAAGACGGAATGCCGATCGGGATGATGATTACGGGCCATCCGTTCGACGAAAAAACTGTTCTACGTGTCGGGCACGCTTACGAGCAACTTACTGACTGGCAACAACGACCACCAATGGATATTCCTGCACCAAATTGACTTCCGGATATACATCCCGTTCCAAGCGACAGATGGAGCGCCACATAAAGCGAAAATCGACTCTCCCCCAGCGCGGTTTTGCCTGTATTGCCCTCGACCGACCGACCGACGGTGTCAATGTCGGTCACAGTTTGCGAGCGGCGTTGGGGTTTTCGGCACGAATGGTGATCCTTGGATCGAAGGATTCTTCGATTAACGTTCGCAAACTATCGACCGATCCCGGTCGCGCCTATCGTCATGTACCGATCCTCGAAGTCGATGACATTTTTTGCGTGATGCCGAACGACTGTACCCCTGTGGCAGTAGAACTTACAGACGATGCTGTTGACCTGACGAACTTTGTTCATCCCGAACGAGCCTGCTACATCTTTGGGCCTGAAAATGGCTCGGTAAGTCCCGGAATCCTTGAAAAGTGTCGGTATGTGGTGAAAATCCCCACTACGATGTCGTTGAACCTTGGCATGACCGTGAACATCGTTATGTACGACCGACTTGCGAAGAACACGAGGAAGCGCGAAGCGTGAGTTCCCCGGAAGCCGATACTGCCCCACCAACTGGTAAGCCCGTAAAGAAGAAACGCTTTTATGGCTGGAATATCGTTGCCGCATCGGCACTAACCAACGGTTTGGGCGGATCGGTTCACTGGCAGGGTTTCACAGTATTTTTCATCCCGATCTCGCAAAGTTTGGGTCTTTCAACGGCACAAACCGCGATGCCGTTTGCTTTGTCTCGTGTTGAGAACGGACTTGTCGGTCCCATCACCGGTTGGCTGCTTGATAGATATGGCGTAAGACGCCTGATGATTGCCGGGACGCTGGTGACCGGTATTGGGTACATCCTCCTCTCGCAAACAAGCACGTTTTTCTCGTTCTTACTCGTCTACGTGTTCATCGTTTCGCTCGGCTCTTCGACGAGTTTTATGCAGGCATCGACCACCGCGCTGAACACGTGGTTCTCAAGACGTCGCGGGATGGTGATGTCTATCAATAGTGCCGCATTCAGACTCGGCGGAGCCATCATGGTTCCTTTGCTGTCGGTTGCGGTGCTTCGTTGGGGTTGGGACACCACAGCGATCTGGGTCGGAGTCGGGATGGTCGTGTTCATCGCGCCTCTTGGGATTATCTACAAGCGGTCACCCGAATCGATCGGTGTTGGGCCCGACGGGGATCCGTTAATAGTGATGCCAGAATCCACGGACGGGAAGACACAGACAGCTGAAATTCCTGAAGCAGATGGCGACTGGACGGCGAAAGAAGCCATTCGCACACGAGCGTTCTGGACCCTCGCGCTGGGCACGGTTCTCAGGATATCGGTTCATGGCACGATCTTCGTTCATTTTGTGCCGATTCTCGTATGGAAAGGCGAAACCCAGCAGACGGGTGCAAACCTGATAGGAATGCTTGCACTGGTCTCAGTACCTCTAATACTTATTTTTGGATGGCTGAGTGATCGATTCGGTAGAACGCGAATGCTGGCAGGGTGTTACATCTCGGCAGCAACTTCGCTTGTTCTGCTTAATCTCGTCGATGGAACATGGCCGATATTTGCAGTACTGATTTTGTTCGCCGGAACCGAGATCGGCTCGGGGCTCAACTGGGCGTTGGTTGGCGACCTATTTGGGCGTAAACGGTTCGCCACAATCCGTGGATTGCTGGCGCCGATCTACAACATCGCGTTGTTTTCGATGCCCGTGCTTGCCGGGTGGGTAAAAGACGAAACTGGATCGTACGAAATAGTGCTCTGGGTTGGCGCAGGCCTGTTGATCTGCGCTTCGTTTGTTTTCCTGACGCTGCGCGAGCCCCCCCATGGCCAACCTGCAAGCTAGTCGCGGCTCGTATTTCGATTCGCCAGAGCAACAAAAAGACTCACGCAATACGTGAGTCCCTGAATCCGGAATATGTGGTCGGGGCGACAGGATTTGAACCTGTGACCTCTGCACCCCCAGTGCAGTGCGCTACCGGACTGCGCCACGCCCCGATGAGCCAAAGATAACATTTGACTGCCCCAAATGGTCTGCATTATGGGTCGTACTGCTAACAGAAAATACGGGTGCACCAACACTGTGGTTGATACAATTGACCGATTGTGCAGACGAACCGCAACTGCTTTGTTCCAGTTCCGCGGGAGTTCTGTACGGGGCAGCAATGGCAAACAACGAATCGACAACTTCGAATATGCGAACGCTCCTCGGCGATGCCGAAGAGTTGAATTCGCGCGTTGAGCAGATCGTGAGGCGACTTTGACCTCATTGAACTCCAAAGCAACGTCGATTCGCTAGAAAAAGAAGCTACCGAACCGGGGTTCTGGGACAATCCGGAACATGCCCAGTCGAAGATGCGCAAGCTTGCTGCCGTTAGAGGCGAACTCGAAACGTGGACCAGCCTTTCCAGCGATGTCACAAGCACTGTCGAGTTATTCGCACTCGCCGTTGAAGAAGGTGACGACGCGCTCGGCACACAGCTCGCCGCCGACCTTAAAAAGCATTCGAAATCGGTACAAACACTTGAATTTGAACTGCAATTGAGCGGTGAGTATGATTCACGTTCGGCCATTCTTTACGTAAAACAGGGCGCAGGTGGTGTCGATGCCCAGGACTGGGCAGAAATGCTTGTGCGCATGTACACCCGTTGGGCGGAACGCCGCGGATTCGAAGCCGATGTACTCGATCTGACACCTGGTGATGAAGCCGGGATTAAGAGTGCGACTATCAAGATCGACGGCAACTTTGCATATGGGTATCTGCGTTCGGAACGGGGAGTTCACCGCCTTGTCAGGCTCTCGCCGTTCGATGCCGATCACCGCCGACACACGAGTTTCGCGCTCGTTGAAGTGCTTCCTGAGGCTGACGAAACTGAGGAAATAAAAATCAATCCGGATGATCTTCGAATCGACGTCTTCCGGGCGAGTGGAAACGGCGGACAGAATGTCCAGAAGAACTCGACAGCCATTCGCCTGACGCATTTGCCCACGAATCTTGTAGTAGCCGTTCAAAACGAGCGGTCACAGGCGCAAAATCGTGAAGTAGCAATGCGTATTTTGCTCTCGCGCCTCGTTGACCTCGATATGCAGAAGAAAGCGGAAGAACGTGCCGCTCTAAAAGGCGAACACGTGTCGGCCGAATTTGGCAGGCAGGTCCGCAGCTATGTTCAACATCCCTACCAGATGGTCAAGGATCATCGAACCGATTACCAGACAGGTGACGCCCAGGCAGTGCTTGATGGCGATCTGGACGACTTGTTGAAGTCATATCTGAGTTCCCAGATGGAATCCGCATCGTCATCAACTGAATCTGACTCATGAATCCATGAATAAACGAGACCTCATCAAACCGAATTGCATTTGAACGGACAAATCAAAAAAACGTGATGCTGTGAAACCGTACTAACCACTTAATTACTAGGAGCTTCCGGTCGCTGCTGCCCGATTCTCAGGCAAGTAGGTAGGCAAGCTCGACTGATAGAGAAGATAAGTTGAAATCAGGATCTAGATTGATGCGAAGAACATTTTTCGGGATGGCTCTCGGCCTTGCGTTGATTGCTGCTGTAGCTTGCAGCGGAGACTCGGCGTCTCCAACTGAAGCATCTGCTCCGCCAACATCGACTCCGCCAGCAGCACGGGCAACGCGACCTGCGATCGCTCCTGCCCTGCAGAGCAAAGATGATGCGGCGCCAAGTTCAGACGGTTCAGGGCCCATGTCGGGCGGTGCGTTCAACACACTCTGGAGCGATCCGCCGACCATGGACCCGCATCTGGTGACAGACGGCACGTCGTACGGAATCGTAATAGAGGTCTTCTCGGGTCTCGTGCGACTTGGTTCAAACCCGTCGAATCCATTTGAGCCCGACCTTGCTGAATCGTGGTCGATTTCGGATGGCGGAAAAGTTTATGAGTTCAAGCTCCGTAAAGATCTGACTTTCTCGAATGGCGATCCGGTTACTGCGCAGGATTTCAAGTGGTCGCTCGAGCGAGCCGCTCACCCGGATACCGCTTCGACAGTTGCTGAAGAGTTCTTGGGCGACATCGTAGGTATTCAGGACATTGTCGACGGCAACGCGACATCCGCTGAGGGAATCGAGGTTGTTGACGAGCAGACGCTCCGACTGACAATTGATGCCCCTAAAGCGTATTTCATTGCGAAACTCACTTATCCGACTGCGTTTGTTCTAAACAAGAACAACGTCGAGTCACTGGGGCGAAACTGGACTGACGAGCCGGTTAGCACTGGTCCGTTTACGCTCAAGGAATATCGAATCGGTCAGCGCATTCGACTGGCTAGAAACGACAACTTCTGGGACCGTGTGGCTTACTTAGACGAGGTTGTTTTCAATCTTGCCGGTGGTGTTTCGATGGCGATGTACGAAAACGACGAGATCGACATCACGAGTGTTGGTCTTGCCGACCTCGAACGAGTTCAGGATCCGACCGAAGAACTCAACAAAGACCTCGTTGAGGTTCCGCCGAACTTCGCAGTGTCATACGTCGGCTTCAACATCAATAAAGCACCGTTCGACGATGCCAACTTCCGACAGGCGCTAAACCACTCGGTCGACAAGCAACTGATCGCCGATCAGGTCTTCTCGAACCTGGTGAAACCCGCCTACGGAATTATTCCACCCGGATTCCCCGGTTTCTCAGCCGAGATTCAGGGACTGGAATTCGACCCGCAGCTTGCTAAAGACTTGCTTGCTCAATCGGCGTATGCCGATGTCGGAAGCCGGCCACGAATCGTGCTTACGGTTCCTGGAACCGGTGGCTCTCCCGGTCTTACCACAGAGGTTGTAGCCGACATGTGGCGACAGAACCTCGGTATCGAGATCGAGATTCAACAGGTTGAATGGGCGACGTACATTCAGGATTTGCACCGTGGGCGATTGCAGGCGTGGAGTGGTCTGTCATGGCAGGCTGATTACCCCGATCCGCAGACGTTCATTGATGTGTTGTTCCGTTCTAACAGCGCGATTAACTACGGTGGATACGCAAACACGCAGGTGGATGACTACGTTGTGTCGGCTCAGACCGAGCAAGATGCTACAAAGCGAGTCCAGTACTACAACGACGCTGAACAGATCGTGGTTTCGGAGGCTGCGTGGTTGCCGCTATGGTGGGGTGTCGATTCGAAGGCACTCGTCAAGCCGTGGGTGAAGGACTACCAGTTCTCGTCGCTGACAATAGCGAAGCTCAAGGACGTTTGGCTCGATAAGTAAAGTTCGCTCTACACAGGTAACGCAACCAAAATTGACCAGGCAAAACACGACGTAGAAAACATGTCGTGACTCAGCCAACTGGCTGGGTGCCGGGGTAATTATTTATCCAATTGCACGGCGCACACGGAGGGCTGTAACCGCAGATGCTGGCATACATCCTTAGGCGCTTGCTCTGGACACCCGTGTTGCTGTCGTTGGCAGCCTTCTTTGTATTCATCATGGGTATGTGCGCGCCTGGCGATCCCGCGGAACTTCGGTTGGGCAATCGGGCTACTCCCGAGCGGATCGAACGGGAGCGGGAACGACTCGGTCTGGATGACCCGATCCCTGTGCGGTATGTACGGTACGTTAACGGAGTGCTCAAGGGTGATTTCGGGGACAGCTATCACTACCAGGGCAAGCCGGTTCTCGAAATCATCGCCCCACGGTTGTGGGTGTCGATGCAGTTGAACATTGCCGCCTTGATAGTCGCCGTTCTTGTTGGACTACCTCTGGGGTTCTATGCAGCGAAGCGGCAGGGTACAGGTCGTGATCCCGCAATCGTGATCTCGATGCTCATCTTGTACGCAATGCCCGTGTTTTTTACCGCGCCGTTTTTAATTCTGTTTTTCGCGGTAAAACTTCACTGGGTACCCGCCGCTGGTTGGGGTGGTTTTTTCTCACTTCAGATAATTCTTCCCGCCCTCACGATAGGCATTCCGGGTGCGGCGATCTTTGTGCGATTTATGCGAGCCAGCACTCTCGATGTGATCGGGCAGGAATACGTACGCACCGCCCACGCCAAGGGAATGTCGAACTTCGTGGTGAACTATCGACACGTCGCTCGAAACGCTTTGCTGCCCGTGCTAACGATCATGGGATTCACGCTCGCGGGCATGTTCGGCGGATCACTCATTGTCGAGCTGATCTACGGAATACCCGGAGCTGGTCGCCTTTCGCTCGACGCCATATTCCAACGTGACTTCCCCGTGCTAACAGCGTTCGTACTCCTCGGGGCTGCAATGCTGGTATTTGCGAACCTGATCATCGATATCGCTTACACAATTGTCGACCCTCGGATAAGGCTGCAGTAGTCGAATGAAAAACAGTCAAACATTTGATCCACCAGAGGAGATGGAGCCGAAACTGAAAGATGTGCCGGCTGCTCGCGGGCACTGGCGCAATATCTGGGCCAATTTTCGAAGACGGCGCCTGGCATTCATCAGCCTGATACTGGTTGCGTTCATCTATTTGCTCGGCATCTTCGCACCCGTTATTCAAACTCACGACTATCAGGAGACGAACCTCAGGCGAACTCAGCAGGGACCAAGTACGGAAAACTGGTTTGGCACTGATCGAGCCGGACGCGATCTCTATACGAGAGTCGTCTGGGGCATACAGACGACCGTCATCATCACTGTCACATCGTTTGCGACGGGAAGCTTGTTGCTGGGCGTGACGATTGGACTCGTTGCCGGGTACTTCCGAGGTTGGGTCGACGCAGTCATTATGCGGGTTGGCGAGGTGGTTTCTGCCTTTCCCGACATTCTGCTAATCATCTTGCTCGCAGCCACACTTAGACCCCGAATCGTCGAATTCGCGCGCAGTGTTGAGGATTCAACTGGTATGTCGGGATTGGTCAGTTCCGGAATAGTCGACTATGTCGTCATTGGCATTGCGCTGTTACCGTTGAGCTGGTTCGGGATGATGAGGTTGGTGCGTGGCCAGGTACTTGTGCTTCGCGAGGCGGAGTACGTCGAAGCGGCTCGTGCGATGGGAACGTCGACGCCGAGGATTCTGTTCCGGCACATCTTGCCCAACGTGGTGAGCCCGATCATCGTTTCGGTGAGTTTTGGAATTGGTGCGATCGCTCTTTCCGAGGTTGTGCTGAGCTTCTTTGGCCTTGGCGTTCAACCACCGCGGCCAAGTCTTGGCGTAATGATCGGCGAGGTGACCGCTCGTGGGGGTGCCAGCGTTTCGGTGCTGAGAGATCACCCCGAGCAGTTGCTTGCTCCGATTATCGTTGTGTGGCTTCTTATCTTCTGCTGGAACATCGTTGGCGATGCCCTAAACGATGTCCTCAACCCCCGAGCTCGCTAACCACCATTAGCGGATTTTCTGGAACCCGAAAGGTTGTTTTGGTGGGTCCCAGTTGATCGGCTGTTCGCTTGTCCTGCCACCCTGATCGATCGCCTACACGGTAGCGTAATTGTTCTTGTTTTGAACTGAACCTGCCCCTCTCCCTACACGGTAAGGTGTTGGCCTGAATTCCTCGATGCACGTTTCCGTGTAGCGATACCGTATAGCTCTACACGGTCGGATCGGTTGGGGAAACCCTGGATTCGTGCGCTGTCTGTTTTGGCGCAAACGGCTAACTAGGCTGACCACTGGTGCTACTATGACCCGACTCGCCGAACACGTGCGAGATGTCGTGTTTTTTTGGAGCATCCTTGATGAGTTATTTTCATTCTCGCAGATCCGCAGTTATCGCTCGAAACGGCTCGGTGGCAACGAGCCAACCGCTGGCGGCACAGGCTGGATTGCAAATGCTTCGCGACGGTGGAAATGCGATCGACGCTGCTGTTACTACAGCAGCCGTATTGAACGTCGTTGAGCCGATGTCTACTGGTATAGGTGGCGACATGTTCGCCCTCATCTGGGACAAAGGTGCACGCAAAGTCGTTGCCCTGAACGGATCTGGGCGACAGGCTGCAGCTGCGAACCTCGATGACGTTCGAAAAGCCGGATTCGACTCCATTCCTAACAACCACGAAGGCAGTCATTTCGCTGTCAGTGTTCCGGGTACCGTTCACGGCTGGGAGACCGCCCTCAACCAGTACGGCCGAATGACACTCCGTGAGGTTCTCCAGCCAGCGATTGATTACGCCCTGAACGGCTACGCAGTATCGGAAGTCATTGCCCACAACTGGGGATCGGAAGACACGGTTTCTAAGCTGAATCACCGTCCTTCGGGCAGACAGCTACTGCCCGGTTCGGCGGCGAACGGTGCACCACAATACGGTGAAATTATCACTCTCCCCGAACTGGGTCACACTTTGCAGATGATCGCAGAGGGTGGCAGCGAGGTTTTCTACAAAGGCGAAATAGCCAGGAAGACTGCCGCGTTTATCCAGTCCGAGGGTGGGTGGCTTACCGCAGAAGATCTCGCAAATCATCACTCCGACTGGGACGAGGCAATCAGCGTCAACTATCGGGGCGTAGATGTGTGGGAGTGCCCACCGAACGGACAGGGTATTGCTGCGCTAATCGCTCTCAACCTCGCTGAGGGATACGACATTGGGGCGATGGGTGCCCAGTCAGCCGACCGATATCACTATTTGATCGAATCGATGCGACGAGGCTACGCTGATGCGTTCCAGTACGTCGCCGATCCACGTGTCGCCGAAGTGCCGATCGAGCCGTTGTTGAGCAAGGATTACGCCAACCGTCGCCGTGCTGGAATATCAGGAGTTCAGGCCGATCCCAACGTTTCGTATGGCGATCCGATGGGTGCCGCCGACACTGTTTACCTGACCGCTGTCGATGGCGAGGGCACAGCCTGCTCGCTGATCAACAGCCTGTTCGCTGGCTTCGGCACTGGACTTGTCGTACCGGAACTCGGAATGGCCCTCCAAAATCGAGGTTCCCTCTTTTCGTTCGATCCGAACCACCCGAACTATCTCGAAGGGAACAAGCGTCCGTTCCAAACGATCATCCCGGCGATGGCGACCAGAGATGACGAGATGTGGTTGAGCTTCGGGGTTATGGGCGGATTCATGCAGCCGCAGGGGCACCTGCAGGTCGCGTCGAACATGATTGATTACGCTATGGATTCGCAGGAAGCGCTCGATGCTCCACGATTCAAAGTGGAAGTTGAGGGTAGCCAGGATATTTTGGTCGAAGAAGATCTTTCACCCGACGTCATCAAGGACCTCGAGAAACGCGGCCATACTGTGAATGTTGTTTCTGGTTATGACCGCGCAAGATTAGGTGGTGGGCAGGTCATTTCTCGTGATGCCGAGACCGGTGTGCTTACCGCCGGTTCAGAGCCACGCAAAGACGGTGCCGCCGTCGGCTGGTAAGGCGATTCAACAGGTTTCAATCAAAGTCGCTCGCACTTTGGTGTGGGCGGCTTTTTTGTTGCTCGTGTGAATCTCGCGAGAGGCTTCATTGAACGAATATTAGGGATGAATTAGTATTATTCAAGAATAATTCAGAAAACTAACTACTTAATAGGAATAATAATGAATCTGAGTGTCCGAGATGTTGCTGTGCGGCTGAACGTCAGTGAAAAGACCGTCTATAAGTGGTTGAAGGCTGGTCTTATTCCCGCAAATCGAATCGGTAAATCCTGGATTATCACCGAGGAATCAGTGCAGGTACTCGTAGAGCCAAAATCGATCGTGCAAATGGTTCCGGCTACTCGAAGTACCGCCGCGCCAAACGCGCCAATACGAACTGGCGTACCCGGTAATTTAATTGCCTCTGGAACATCTGAACTCGATTCGATATATCTCTCGCGATTCACTGACGTTCTGAATGGTGCAGTGAGTCAGGGGGTGCAGGGAGTGCTCGGGCCTAGAGCGTCAGACCCCACAACATCTTCGACCATTGCTTCCGCACTCGAATCAGCCGATGGCGAGGTGTTATTGCAGGGCATTGGGCTACGGGAGTTTTTCGGAGATCGCGGGCACACTTCGATCCTGCGTCAGATGGCCGCAGAAGATCGAGCAGTGCAGATTCGGGCTATTCTCGTGAATCCTGTTAGCGAGTTTGCCCGGGCAAGAGCGGTAGCGGAGGACGGCGCTCAATTCGAAAGCGAAGACCGATACAAGGCGGGTCCTCTGTACAACGACAGTTGGCGTAGTTTGAACGTAATCGCCGCCATGAAAAAAGAAGCTGAAGCGCGCTATCACTTTGGTATCGACGTTCGATTTGTCGATCATTGGCCATCGGTTTACCTAGTTATTACTGCTGAATCGACCTTTGTTGAGACGTACCTTTTTGGGAAACCTAGAGGGGCTGTTGATGGCAGTTCGATCGACGGGTTGGTGCCGATGTTCCAGTTCCAGTCAGGAAGCTCCTATTCGGGGATCCTCAGGCAGCACTTCGACTACATATGGTCGGGAGCAAATCCTCACGTAAAAACCCATACTCTCGCCGACATCGCCGAAGCTATGCACGTGAGCGTCTAGGGATTTCCGATCTCCTCTGGATACCATCGACGATCCAGCATTCCGACCGCAGCGATATACGGAGCGGAGGGATCTCGGTTGCTGATGTCGGCATCATGCGATCGCAACACATAGACCTACTTCCCCACCAAAAGTCCCTCCACTCCGCTGTCACCACGGTAGGGACGAGGTATAGAAGCGATATCCATGCCACCTACGGAACATCGCGGAACTATCTGCTGCTACTTGGCGAAATAGTTCCTAATAACTCTGCGAGCTAGGAACTAATCTTCCCTGTGTAACAGAACACGCGAGCGCCGTAAACCAACTGCACACGGACGACTCAACTGTTCACCCATTTATCTCACTTCTGGAGGCTCGGTCTTGGGCAAAATCAACGTAGCGATCATCGGCGCGGGTAACTGTGCATCATCGCTGGTACAGGGACTACACAAGTACAGCGAAATCGACGAGGGCTCGCAGCGAATTCCTGGTCTTATGCACAACGTGCTCGGCGGATACACCTTGAGCGACGTGAACATCGTTGCAGCATTCGACGTCGACGCTGAGAAGGTCGGTAAAGACCTCTCTGAAGCACTCGTCTCCAAGAACAACAACGCCATCCAGTTCTTTGACGTTCCAAACATGGGCGTGAAAGTCGATCGTGGAATGACCCACGATGGAATCGGCGAATACCTCGAAGACCTTGTCGAAGTGAACCACGACCCATCAACCCCAGGTGGACAGACTGCAGACGTTGTTGGCATCTTGCGAGACCGTGAAGTCGACGTAATGATCAATTACCTCCCAGTCGGTTCCGAGCAGGCAACCAAGTGGTACGTCGAACAGGCACTTGCCGCTGGTGTAGCTTTCGTGAACTGCATCCCGGTATTCATCGCCAGAGAGGCTTACTGGCAGAAACGGTTTATCGACCGTGGCGTTCCGATTGTCGGTGACGACATCAAGTCGCAGGTTGGTGCAACCATCGTTCACCGAGTACTCGCCCGACTGTTTGAAGACCGTGGCGTACGACTCGACAAGACCTACCAGTTGAACTTCGGTGGAAACACCGACTTCTATAACATGCTTGAGCGGGCACGCCTGAAGTCGAAGAAAATCTCAAAAACCAATGCCGTTCAGTCGCAGCTCGAGAAAGAACTGCCGACCGACGATGTGCACATCGGCCCATCCGACCACGTCCCGTGGCTCGAAGACCGCAAATGGGCATACATCCGCCTTGAAGGTACGTCGTGGGGCGACCAACCTCTCAACGTCGAGCTCAAGCTCGAAGTGGAAGACAGCCCGAACTCTGCTGGTGTAGCAATCGACGCTATCCGAAGCGCCAAGATCGCAATGGACAAAGGCGTTAGCGGCGCCATCGAGCCTGCTTCTGCCTACTTCATGAAGTCACCTCCGGTTCAGATGCGTGACGACGATGCTCGTGTCGCTGTTGAAGGCTTTGCCGAAGGAAACGATCCGGAAACTATTATCGCTGCCGAGTAGCCATTCGTTTTAGAACGACCCATAAGAAATAGTGCGTGTCGCTGGAAAACCAATATGATTGCCTCGTATCGGTCCAGTGGCACGTTTTGTTTTCGATAATATCGCTCTGGCAATTTTATTAACCGAAGTTCGGGCCTGAACAAGTGAAGGGGGGTGCTGATTGCGAATAGCTCAAGTATCACCTTACGACTTCGCCCACTCGGGTGGAGTGCAACGCCACATCTCCACCTTGAGTCGTGAACTACAGGCGCGGGGCCACAAGGTATCGATCCTTGCTCCCTGCACACGAGACGAACCGGCAGTCGACATCGGTGATGTCGAACTGCGAACGTTCGGAAGATCTGTTCCCGTACCTACTGCCGGTTCAATAGCCCGTATTTCTTTTTCGGTATGGCATGAGTGGCGCCTCAAGACGATGCTCGAGAACGAGAAATTCGACATTGTGCACATCCATGAGCCGTTGATGCCGATGTTCGCGCTCACTGCATCTCGATTCTCACCATCGACAACCATCGGCACGTTCCACGCCTATAACGAAGGTAAGGGTAGGGGCTACATTATTTGGAAGAAAATCCTGAACCGTGGTGCCATTCGTCTGAACGGGCGGATCGCAGTTTCCGAACCGGCAAAGCAGTTCGCCAATCGATACTTCAAAGGCGACTACACGGTCATACCTAATGGACTCGACGTCGACCGATTCTCAAAACCCGCGCCAAAACCGTCGATCCTCAAGGACGATGCGATGAACATGCTGTTTGTTGGCCGGGTGAACGAACCGAGAAAAGGCCTGCGATACGCACTTGGTGCGTACTCATTGCTCAAGTGGCAGTATCCGAAGCTTCGATTGATCGTTGCCGGCGCCGGGGTTCCCGACCGTGAGTCGTATCGGATCATGGGCGAACGTTCACTTGATGATGTTATGTTCGTTGGCCCCGTGTCTGACGAAGAACTCCCAGGCTACTATCAGAACGCCGATATTTTTCTGGCTCCGAATACGGGTAAGGAGAGTTTCGGCTTCGTTATCATCGAAGCGATGTCGGCTTCAACGCCGATAGTTGCCTCCGATATACCCGGGTTTGCTTCAGTGATGACCGATGGCAAAGAAGGCCTGATGGTACCGCCAAAGGCCGAAGCTGCTATGGCTGAGGCGATCAAGCGGCTCATCGAGAATCCCGGACTAAGAGCTCAATTGGGTATCGGCGGTCGGGCGACGGTCAATCAGTACCGCTGGGCACACGTGGCCGATTCAGTGCTCAACTACTACAACGAGGTTCGGGAGAAACAGCCCGTACCGCCAGCGAAATATCAGGGCTGGTAAGCATTTGCCTGATCTTCAATCTCTCCGTTACGGCTTGCGTGGATCGGTCACTAAATGGTTCGAACGACCGGCGGTTTCACTGCTGATCGCTCTCAAGTTCACGCCCGACGCCGCGACTGTAGTCGGGCTGCTAATCGCCCTAGTTGCAGCGTATTTCGCCAGTGAGGGAGAATTTCTCATCGGAGGAATTCTTGTTCTCATCGGTTCGGTATTTGACCTTCTTGACGGTGGCATCGCCAGAGCAACAAACAGCGTGAGCAAGCGGGGGGCGCTAACAGACTCAGTCTTCGATCGACTATCCGAAATCGCCCTGCTAGTTGGCCTAGGCATGTACTTCACATCTGGTGTTGATGCCAATCAGAGGGGTGTATTGTTGGCATATGTCGCTGTGGGTGGGTCCTTGATGGTCAGCTACGTCCGTGCTCGCGCTGAAGGGCTCGGGGTTAAAGGCACCGCTGGATTCCTGACACGTCCGGAACGAGTGGTCATTACAGTCGTCTGTCTGGTGGCTGGATATCCACTGGTTGCGCTGTGGATACTTGGGATTGGTACACCTCTCAGCGCAGCGTGGCGTTTCGTCGATGCATGGCGATCGATCGATTCTGAATAGCCCGCCAATTGATCCGCGGGGGCATCCCTTTGACGGTGTTTTGGCGTAAAACGGTTGGTACAGGTTTTTTCAAAATACCTGCGGGAACTCAGAAAATCACCTCCCAAACACTTACTCGACTTACCTTGAACGTTATTCCCTCACACAAAGTGCTCACACGATCGTCCATCGCCGCGGCACTCATCGTAGTGATCGCCGTAACCAGCTTTTGGGTGTTCGGCACGACCGTATCGGCACAGAGTACTGAATCGGTTACCGTGGTTTCCTCGAGTGTCGAATCGCAGTTCCCCGAAGGTATGACATTCAAACTCGACGTTGAATCCGAACTCCGAATCGACGACGTCCGGGTCACTTTCGAGGTTGGCGATCGCGGCACAACCCAATATGCCTATCTAGAACTAGATCAAACTACCCGCCCGTTGGTGAACGGCGAACTATTCCACCGGACGAACAGTCGTGATCGCTACATCCCACCCGGCACGGCGATCACGTACTGGTTCGAGATCATCGACGAAAACGGTGATACCCATCTTACTGAGCTTGAAACGTGGAGATTTGACGATGCTCGATACGAATGGGAAGAGGTCACGCTCGGCACCGTCACCATTCTGTATCACGGTCCGGTTCGAACGCGTGCGGAGCGGCTTGCTGAAGCCGCAGTAGAATCACTGGGAATAATGGGGCCGATAACAGGTGCAGATGTCGAAACGCCTATCGTAATGACCCTGTACAACAACAATGCTGAGATGATCGAAGCGGTCGTTGCCCGCAGTCTTGCGAGTAGTCGGGAATTGATCACTGAAGGGCAGGCTTTCGATTCAGAGAGCGTTGTTCTGGTTCTTGCGGGTCGATCGGATATTGGTACTGCGACCCACGAAATGACTCATATTTTGGTTGCACGCGCTGCCAACTCAAGCGGATCCGTCCCGCTGTGGCTGAACGAAGGGCTCGCCGAGTATGGCAACCTCGACAAGACCGTTTCATATGAACGTTTCCTTGAATGGGCAATTGGGACTGACCGTCTTATACCGTTGAAGAATCTGCGATCGTTCCCTGGCGATCCAAACCTCACGCTTGTTGCCTACGGGCAAGGGCGAAGTGCCGTGAACTATATGATTGAAGAGTTCGGTGCTGAGAAGATGGCGTTGTTGCTCACAACGCTCGGAACTGGAATCGGCATCGACGCTTCTCTGGAAACCGTCTACGGCTTTGGGATCGATGGCTTTGAAGACCGTTGGCGTGAGGAGATCGGAGCCGATCCCTATATCGAAGCAACCCCTGGTCCCACGCCCACACCGGATGCTGAACCGACTCCGACGTACAAACTGCTTACTGCTCCGCCTGAATCTAGCGATGCCGCCAGCGACTCGACAGCAAGCGAGAACGCACAACCAACGGAAGTGCCAGAACCCACGGCGGTTCCTGATCTTGACGACGAGGTTGTTGAGACGACCGATGATGACCAAGTCGAGGAGTCTGCGGTCGAACGAGACGATGAGACATCTGGCGGTGGCACTTGTTCGGCACCTTCATCTGGTTCGATCGACGGAACAGCAGGAGCGTGGCTACTCGTGGTCGTGGGCCTTGCGGCGGGCGGACGGTATCGTTCCCGTCAAAGCCGTTAAGCTGCCTGAGCGTCGGGCTCGTTGCTGTCGGATTCATCGTCGTTCTGAACATCCTTCAAATCGTGAGCCTTGAACTAGATACCGCTCGCGTGGTGACCGTCGTTATTCCTTTATCAACATCGTCAGGATTGCATCGAAGTTTTATTTGGTGTGGAAACGGTGAAGATCACCGCCTCTCGCTACTTCATCGCAAGTACGCCACGCTCGACATAGGTGAACCCCCTATTGGGCTGGTACTAAAGGGTCAAATTACGTGAATCGTGTAGAGTAAATCGAGCTTGTTGCCTATTCACGGTGGGTACGAACGGCCAATCGGTTTACTTGTTTACGGCGCGGGTTTGATTGAGAAGACCTTCGAGAGTTCCACCCAAAATCGCCTGTTTATCGGCATCGCTAACGAATTCGCAGTGGGTTCGGAACGCTTCCAAAGCCTGGAGGTGTGTCATCGACTTCTTCACAACCGGAAAGTCGGATCCCCACACCATATTCGTGCCAAATGCTTCGTAGCACTCTTCGTACACCCAGCGGGTATCCGTGTAAGGGAAGTTCCACGTTGTATCCGTGAGGTAGTGAAAACCCGATAGCTTGAGATACACGTTGGGAACCTTTGCCGATTCGGTGACGTTATTAACGTTCGATCGGGCATCATCGCCGTGTGCTCTGAGACCGGACATGTGGTGGCAGAGAAAATTCAGATTCGGATGTCGTTCGGCTGCTTTGCGAACTTCGTTCTGGTGGTGCGGACCTACCGCAATACTCGCAATGATGCCAAGTTGCTCTGCCGTTCCGAGGAAATCGATTCCATCAGGTGAATTGAACCAGCTGGCATCATCTTCACCCGCCACATAGTGCGTGAACGCCCTCATCGGCCAGCGATCAGCCGCTTCTTCAAGCCGTTTTGCAGCGCCCGGTGTGTGGTAAGTCTCCGACCACATCGAGTCGACATCGGCGAACTGTTCGAACCGATCCGGATACTTCTTTAGTGCGGCTGCAACATAATCGTTGTTGTCGAAATTCTGAAATATCTGAGTGCAGACGATTGTTGCCCGATCGATACCGTTTGTGTTCATCTGGTGGATCAGTTGCTCGACCGAACCGTGGTTTCCGGGATCAGGGACAGGAGGTAGGTAGGGCCAGTGCTCCCAAGAGTGGCAATGTGAATCAATAATCATTTGGCAATATCCTTACCGATATTTCTCTGGAGCGCTAGTTATTCTCGCCAAAAGTAGCTGGAAGTTGGAAGACTTTTCTTGCTGAATCGACTTGTGTAACCGATGCGTCACACCTCCGAAATATTTCCGAAACACCTGCGCCATAGAGTTTGATCTGAGTTGTGCTCAACAGCTTTATTTTTGGGAGAGATTTCTATGGATTCTGGTTCAGTAGCGTGGATGATAATGGCATCCGCCCTCGTATTGTTTATGACTCCTGGGTTGGCATTCTTCTACGGCGGTCTCGTCCGCGGTAAGAACGTAGTCAGCACAGTCATGTACAGCTTTGTATCAATGGGTGTGGTCAGCGTAGTTTGGGTTCTGTGGGGCTACAGCCTTGCGTTCGGAGAGGGTGGCCAGTTCATTGGTAACTTCGACTTCGTAGGATTCAAAGATGTCTCGAGCGATCCGGCAGATGGCGCGATGCTTTTCGCTATCTTCCAGATGATGTTCGCCATCATCACCCCGGCGCTTATTACAGGTGCGATTGCCGAGCGATTCAAGTTCACGACCTACCTCGTGTTCCTTGTCGCCTGGATCACTTTTGTTTACGCACCGATAGCTCACTGGGTGTGGGCTGGTGACGGATGGTTGTTCGAACTCGGCGCACTTGACTTTGCCGGTGGTACGGTCGTTCACATCAACGCCGGTATAGCAGCGGTTGTAGCTGCCTATCTTGTTGGCAAGCGTCGCGGCGTTGACCGTGGTGTTGAGCCGCACAATGTTCCGTTCGTAATTCTTGGAGCCGGAATCCTCTGGTTCGGTTGGTTCGGATTCAACGCCGGTTCAGGTCTTGCTGCCGACGGACTCGCCATCAGTGCGTTCCTCGTAACAAACACTGCGGCAGCAGTGGCACTCGTTGTATGGGTCATTCTTGGCCATATTCACACCGGCAAAATGAGCGCAGTTGGCGCTGCCACCGGTGCAGTAGCGGGACTCGTAGCAATAACGCCAGCATCTGGTTTTGTTGGCCCGATGGGTGCGATCGCTGTCGGCCTCGGTGCCGGAGTGCTCACCTTCTACGCAGTTCGCATTCGATACAAATTCGGATTCGATGATGCGCTAGAAGTAATGGCCGTTCACGGAATCGGTGGTATCTGGGGTGCGCTCGCAACCGGTATCTTCGCAGTCGGCGGAATCGGTCTTGTCGATGGTGATGCTGAGGTGTTGGGCTACAACGTAGTCGCCGTGCTGGCAACAATCGCCTATTCATTCATCGTTACATTCATCATCTTGAAGATTCTCGATGTAATACCTGGTCTGGGTCTCCGGGCTGAAGATGCAGACGAAGACGCTGGTCTCGACATTGCACTCCACGGTGAGCGCGCATACGTCGGCGACGGAGCTGACTAAGCATTCAACCAACCTGCGTGATCGGGTTTAGTACCGGTCACGCAGCGGGAGAACAGTAAATCATGATCAAAATTGAAGCAGTAGTTCGGCCAGAGCGAGTCAACTTAGTCGTTGAAGCTCTGATCGATGCGGGGTGTGGCGGTTACCACATTGCGAACGTAACGGGCAAGGGTACGCAGCAGGGCGTTGAAGTGTTCACGGGTCGTGGCGCAACAATTACCACACGTGCGGCATTGCCAAAGACGGTTGTCACTACGGTTGTGAAGGCAGACAAGAAGGATGCCGTTGTTGAAGCAATCATCGTGGCATCAAGGACAGGCGAGGATGGACAGATCGGTGACGGGAAGATATTTGTATCGCCCGTATCCGAGGTAATCCGTGTCCGAACAGGTGAGAAAGACGCCGCCGCGCTTTAGGTGTGTGGTCTGAATTTCATCACCTGATGAAAACCAAATAAAAATAAGCGGGCCGCTGGCTGTCGGGTAAGCAATCGTCAAGGTATGATTGAGTGCTGCGGACAGTCAGTGGCCTATTTATTTAAGCCGTTTGTTTGTTCTTCGCAGGAGCGTAGCTCAGTCTGGCTAGAGCACTGGTCTCCAAAACCAGCGGTCGGGGGTTCGAATCCCTCCGCTCCTGCCAAATTTGAGAAGCGAATTGCAGCGTGTATTCGGTGTCATCCCAATGCCGGGGTGCTGAAATTGGTAGACAGGCTACGTTGAGGGCGTAGTGTTCGTAAGGACGTGCGGGTTCGAGTCCCGCCCTCGGCACCATATTTTTGCTTGTGTGTTTGGTCTGATAACTCGATCTGAATGCGATAGTTTCCAGACGACTTAAGACAGAGGTTTATTAAGCCTCGATTTTTGTGAGCATCTCGATGTTCCAGGCGACGTGGCCAAGTGGTTTAAGGCGGAGGTCTGCAAAACCTCTATTCGGCGGTTCGAATCCGCCCGTCGCCTCCATATTGCAATTGAACTGGAAGGAGCCCTAGAGAAATCCGGGGCTTTTTCGCGTTTGACAGCCACATGCTGATAATTGGGTGAAATTTCACCCCTTCCCCTTATCCAGCAGCTTCAGCTGCTCCCTGATCGAACGTGCGTGTTCCCTCAACATACTTGCGTACTGCTTAGGGTCTGCCATGTGCTGCGCCCACGACTCCAATGAGAAACGGGTAACGGAAACTTTCTTGCCGGGACGTTTCGACCAAGGATTCATGTGTTGAATCTAACCTGTTCGGGCATGGAAACTAAGGCGAGTGTCACAGTCGCCCGCCGATAGACCGCCCTGCGGCTTGTTACTTAGGGATGTGAGGGTCACGGTGCTGAGAGTCGGTGTTGCTACTGCTGTTGCTGCAGTTGTTGGATCTTCTTCTGGATCTCTAGCTGCTGTTGCGATCCTACTCATTTATTGCCACTGTTCGAGATTTGAGAGCATAAGCGGCAGCAAGGTGTATAGACCCAGACAGCAAAACGCCCGGTCATGAATGACCGGGCGCAGATTTCGGTTATTTCCTGACCAGTCGCCAGATCGCAAAACTAGCCTTTTAGGATTGCAGCCATGGCATCACCGACAAGTTCGGCTTCACCGTCTACCAGTCCGAATACATGGATGTCGAGACGGTCAGCGCCGTCGAGCGCACGTCGAGTCCAGACCGACGGGTTGCCATCCTTCAGTTTCTGTACAAGATCATCGATGGTCAAACCAACGGCATCGAAATCTAGTGTCAGAAAAACACCGTACGGCATATGGCCCATGATGTTTGGGTTGAGCCAGGCGGTCACACCGGGGATACCCTGAAGTCGCCTGAGTATTTCTTGAGACTTTGATTCGAACTCTGCCAAGCGGTCCTCATGGTTCAACGTCATCCAACGCTGTACGGCGGCCACAACACCCATGATTTCCTGTCGGTCGATCTTCTGCGGGCGGCCAATGCCGCGAATTCGATGTGTCTCGTATCCAACAAATGAATGTCGAGAAATGGTCTCGATAACTTCCTTGGTACCGAGCGCGAATCCTGTTGAGTGCGGAGCTCCCATGTACTTGGCGGCTATGCACTGGAAGTCAGCGCCCATTTTTATGTATTTGCCAAAGTTCTCAAGTGGGAAGATCTGCCCTGCCGCATCAACCGATACCGGTTTGCCGGCAGCGTGTGCGATTTCGATGGTCTCTTCGAGCGTAAGTATGCTGGGATCGACTGGCAGCTGCTCGTAAGCATTCCAGTGAACCGCTGCTGTTTTTTCCGAAATCGCGGCCCGAAGCTGGTCGGCAGTTGTGCCATTTTCGTCACCGATATCGACCAGCTTTGCACCGGCCATTTCGAGACATCGGTCGTACCAGTATCGCTGGCGCTTCTGAATCAGAATTTCGTTCGGCATCCCTGTCGTATCGGGGAGTTGCTCTATTTTCTTCTCATCCCTACCAGCCATGAACGCGGCCGTTGCAAGCGTAAGGGCCGATCCTGCACCCGAAGTTACATATGCGGCCGGTACGCCTAGTATCTCGGCGATTCGATCACCGGCAACCTGCTCCAAGTGAATCAACGGAATAAAAGCAGAGTCTGCTGCATCCATTGCAGCCTTCACTTCGGCGTTCGGAGTTGAACCGCCGAGGAACGTCACGCTTCCAGTGGCATTCACAACCGGTGTGGCACCCATTTCCTTGTAAATTGATCCCCATTCTTGAGTTGTCAAGTTATCTTCCTTTGTTGACGATAATTCGGTATTCGCACTTGCCGATTTAAACGAGTCGAGTTTGATGTTGGCCCTTTGCGCAGGCAAATATACGCCGCGTTTGCGCTACTCGCATCTCACTTCCAGTGAAAACGTACAATACAGACTGTATGTATGATTTGCGGCATCCTATACCGAAGCAGCGAAGATGTAAACGGGTTCGGTTAGATCTTGTAGTGTGTACTGCCATTGTGAGGATTCTAACGGGGATCGTTCACTCGTTTGAGGCAGGGAATTTGATCATTAGAATCGAACACCAGTCGAAAAACAGGCTCTCCTCAGCTGACGATGGATGGTGCTATTCTGCCCCTGCGTCAAGTTCGACGAACTGCAGCTCGGATCACCAGTGCGCGTCGCATGAAAAAAGTCGGTGCTTCAACGGCGACCTTGCGCCAAAATCCATGGTTGTATCAGGACTCACCTTTCACCTAACTACTACTAAGGACATTCCATGGCCAGCCCTGATTTTCATCCGATGAGTGCTGTTCCGTTCACCCGCGTTGTGATTAACGATCAATTTTGGTTGCCTCGGCAGGAGACAAACCGCAAGATCACCATTCCGTATGTGCAGTCGATGTCGGAGAAGACGGGTCGCTTCGACTCATTCAAATTGACCCACGCGAATCCTGAAGGTGGATGGGTGTTTGGCATGCCGAACCCTCCGATTTACTGGGATTCCGACGTTGCTAAATGGATCGAAGCTGCGAGCTATTCTCTTGCGACTCACTTTGACGCAGACCTGGCCGGGAAGGTTGAAGAAATCGTCGAATTAATCGCTGCCTCACAACAGGATGACAGCTATTTGAATGTCCATTTCACAACAGTTGATCCCGACGGCAGGTGGACTAACCTGCGCGATCTGCACGAGCTATATTGCGCAGGCCACCTGATCGAAGCCGCGGTGGCGCACTTCGAAGCCACGGGCAATCGCACGTTGCTTGATCCGATGATCAGCTACATCGATTACATTGCCTCAACGTTCGGCCCCGAGCCTGGAAAGAGACGCGGGTATCCCGGTCACGAGGAGATCGAACTAGCACTGGTAAGGATCTGGAAGACCACCGGTGAAAGGCGATTCTTGGATCTTGCCAGCTACTTCATCGACGAACGAGGGAAGCTGCCTCATTACTTCGACATCGAGTCGGATGAACGCAACGAAGATGACAAGAACGTGGAAGAATGGCCGCACACGATTGGCCTACGCCACGACGTGAAACAGGCGCATCTCCCGGTACGCGAACAGACGACGGCTGAAGGTCACTCTGTGCGTGCAATGTATCTCTATGACGGTATGGCTGGCGTGGCTGCGGGTACAGGCGATGAGGGATTGATGGCTGCCTGTAGGACACTGTGGGATAACGTGACGAATCGCCGCATGTACATCACCGGAGGCGTTGGCTCGACGTCCGAGGGCGAACGATTCACGGTCGATCACGATCTACCCAGTGATACGGCATATGCAGAAACTTGCGCATCTATAGGACTCGTAAATTGGGCCACCCGCATGCTGCAGGCAGAAGGCGACTCTCATTACGCTGATGTGGCAGAGCGCGTGCTGTACAACGGCTTTCTCAGCGGTGTTTCTCTCGCTGGCGACACGTTTTTCTATGCGAACCTGCTGGAAGTGGATCCTCAGGCTCCATACTTCAGGAGACGGGAACGTATCAAGCCCTTTAGGCAGGGCTGGTTCGACACGGCATGTTGCCCTCCAAATGTGATCAGGACACTGGCCGCGCTCGGGCGATATTTTTACTCAGAGAATTCAACAGGCGTTGCAGTACACCTGTATGTGTCCGGTGAAGTTACCGCCCATGTTGGCGACAAGGTGGTCACGCTGAAGCAAGAAACCCGTTATCCGTGGGACGGTGATGTGGCTATCACAATGGAGTTGGATCAGCCGACCGAGTTCGATCTGCGGTTACGGATTCCTGGCTGGTGCAATGATGCCAAGCTGGAGATCAATGATTCACCGGTCGAGCACCAGACTGACAAGGGTTATGTGCTGTTGCACCGTGTCTGGAAATCCGGTGACATGGTGGTACTCCGATTGGCGATGCCAGTGGAACGAATCTACAGCGACCGCCGTGTCAGCTCCAGCACCGGAAAAGTTGCATTGCAGCGTGGACCAATCGTCTATTGCCTTGAAGAAGTAGACAACAGCACGGGGCTGAACGCGTTGGTTTTACCGCGTGATGCTGAGTTACACAGCAATTTCGAAGAGTCCCAACTCGGTGGAGTCGCCACGATCTCGGTTTCGGCCCAAAAAATAGGTCGAGATACCGGGGAACCACTCTATTCAACGAATCCCGGAAAGCCGACAACTACGACGATAAAAGCCGTGCCATACGCTGTATGGGGCAACAGAGAACAGGGCGAGATGCTTGTATGGATTAACGAAGCCTAGCTCGCTCTGTCGAATGTGTTACCGTCGGCAAATACCGATTCGGGAAGCAACGAATTACCAAATTGTATGCACCGGTAAACTTAGGAAAGCTCCTGGAACAGTGACTTCAGGCGGTTCAGGCTCTCGGTGTCACCTGAGAGTTGATCGCCAACACGAAGGCCTTCGATTCCGACCATGCCGTCATATCCAGCATCGATCATTGCCGATACTGCGAAGCGGTAGTCGAGATCTCCGTAAGGGATCGGAACTCTTGTATAGATTGCGCGATGCAGTTCGGGGATATGCACCCGGGTCAGGTTCTTGCAGTGCCAGTAGTTCGACCGTGGCGCAAGCGCAGTGATCGCGTCCTCGAACGACTCTTCCGCATCCTCGTATGCCCAGTAGGTGTTCGCAGCATCTGCGTTAACTCCGACATTCGGCCGGTCGATCATGTCGATCAAACGAAGTAGCGTCCAACTGTTATCGACAATCGAACGCTGGTGCAATTCGATCGAAAGCTGTACGCCCACTGCCGATGCGCGGTCCGCTGTAGACGCGATAATTCTCGCGGTCCTGTCGTAGTCCTCAAGCTTTGCCAGCCGACTGGAGCCTTGAGAGACCGTTTCGCCGTATGTCGCACCTGGGGCATCCGGATCTAGCGGCGGGCTTGCTAAAGCTAGATTGACAATTCCGACTTTAAGTTTGGTGGCCATTTCAACTGCAGCAGGTAGCTGCATCTCGTTTTCCGAACCGAATCTTGGATCGACCAGGCTGCCACCGCCCCTTAGAGCGACGCAAGGCAAACCCTCTTCTTCCAAATCGTGCAGCAGATCGGCCGCAGCCTCATCCGAATCTTCGGCTGCACCGAGTGCGTCCAGGCCAAGTTCAATGCCTTCGAATCCCAGTGCCTTAACTTTCGCGAAGTACTTTCGTCGTAGATCCCCTGAGGGCACTACAAGGCCTTCACCTCGTTGCGGATAAAAAACCGAACGCCTGTATGCATAAACGAATTCCATTGCTCAATCTCCTCGAGTGCCCTGCGTGTACCGAATTTTTATAAGGGGGGGGGGCTACTAACAGACCTGAACGAAGCTAGCCTTTTTTGATCCGATATCTTCCGAGCCAATCCTCGAACTCGGCGTGGACTTCATCTAGTGAGAGATTGTTTGAGTATGCCGTGATAGCGGTGATCCGGCTTATCGACATTGCGATCACGCTGAACAGAGCCAAAGCCGGGCGACGTTCCATGTAGCCCTGATCCATTGCGTTTTCCAACGCGGATTCCATCGCCCAGAAGTTTGTTTCGGCACTGATTTGATTCCATTCTTTTGGCGTAAGAATGGATTCCCGTTCAGTAAAAAGGATCCGTCGAACATCAGGTTTGGCTGCCGCATCAATGGTGGCGTGCACTGCCCCAATAAACGCGTCCCAGGGATCAGATGTGCTATTGATCACAGCGATGATCGTTTTTGCATTTTCAGTTTGCACCTCGCGGCATACCAACCGAAATAGCTCGTGCTTGTCTTCGAAGTGGTGATACAGGGCTCCGCGCGTTACTCCGGCGTCTGTCACCACTTGTTCGAGTGACGTACCCGAGTAGCCATGTGTTGCGAAATGTTCCGTTGCGATCGCCAATATACGATCACGGCTAGTACCTCGCCGACGCTCTGGTAGTTGTTTCGTTATTATGGCGATTGCTTCCTGTTCATTTACATTTCATTTACAGAGACATAGAACTAATATATTATGCTGATCAACATACACTCAGTATGTATGGTTGGCAAGATAAAAATTGACTACCACTCATCGAAAGGCCGGAGAAAACAATGCACAAGCGCTCAACAACGCTACTGGCTGCGCTATTTGTTTTGATAGCAATTGTCGCGTGTAGTAATAATAATGATGAATTACAAGCCGAGATAGATGACCTAAAGGCACAGGTTGTCCAGGCAAAAGCAAGCGCGAGTGATGCCGGTGCCCAGACCGAGATAGATAGCCTGACGGCCCAGCTCAACCAGGCTAAAGACGATCTGGCGGCCGCTGTGACATCGGCTAGTGAAGCGGCTGAAGATGCCACGCAGCCGGGCGGTTGGGGCAGCCGCCTGAAGCTCGTTCGAGATCGAGGAAAACTCATCTGCGTTGGTGTGAATGACCACCCTGGTTTTAACTACATCGATGAGGATGGTGAATGGATGGGTTATGGCATCGAAATGTGCAAGGCTTATGCCACCGCCATCTTTGGTGACCACGAAGATCGCTGGGAGATGCAAGTGATCAGCTGGGCGGACCGCCCGACCACCATGCAGGCAGGGAAGATCGACGTGATGGTCTTGGCCAATACCCAGAACGCTCGCCGCGAGGCGACGTGGGGTAACTTCACGACCATCCACCACTATGCAGGTATGGGAGTTATGAGCAGGCTGGACAGTGGTATCGTTGCCGACGACTGGCAGAGCTTGGATGCCAAAACGCTCTGCGTGTCAGCCGGTACAAATTACGTTCCTGCTGCCGAAGACCTCAAAGGTCAGTACGGGATCGATTTCGAGATGGTCCAGTTGGATGACCCGATGCCCGCCTATGACCAGGGGAGATGTGATTTCATCATTGCTGGAAAAGCAGACCTCGGTCGAGATCAGGCAGACTTTACCGATCCTGATGCCCACGTAGTATGGGATAGCCTGATGGGCAAGGATCCTTGGGGGATGCTTGTTGGTCACGGCGACGACCAGTGGTACGACCTGATCCGATTTGTGGAGTGGGTGATGATCAACGCCGAAGAACTGGGCGTAACCTCGGAGAACGTGGATGAGATGGCCGCCACATCCGAGAATGCGAGGATTCGACGTATGCTCGGGGTTGAGGGCGAATACGGTCAGGAGATACTGGGTCTGGATCTCGACTTCGGTCATAACGTGATCAAAAAGATCGGTAACTTCCATGAACTCGTTGAGAGGTTCTATTCAAAGGATGAGTCGAAGCGCATTGGCGGATTCTTCCGGCCGCGAGCTAACGACGCACTGTGGAATCAGGGCGGCCTGCTGTTCGCTCCCGGACTTGAATAACACAGGTTCTTGGCAACTGACATAACACATTTAGGTGTGCAGTTCAGTCGGACAAATAGACTGCCCCCCCTGAAGCATCGGCTTCAGAGGGGGGCAGGTTTCTTGAGGGAAATGGGACTGCATGTCCGTTAGACCGTCGCTCGAAATTCTGAACTACCACGGTGTACCTGTTTGGCGGAACGTTATCTTTATCCGGTACGCTATGCAGGTTTTCGCGGCTTTGGCTGTGGCGTCAGTAGTTGGGTTCCTAGCAGTTAATCTGATGAATAACGCCGAACAGCGGGGCGTAAACCTCAGCTTCCGCTTACTGCAGACTAACGCTGGTTTCGACGTACCCTACAGCCTTATTCCTTATGACTCGAGTCGGTCGATCCTCTACGCATTCCTGGCGGGACTGTCAAATACCATCCGCCTCGTAGTCATTGGGGCTGTTCTGACGACCATAGTGGGGATTATCATCGGGCTGGCTCGCCTTTCGAGTAACTGGCTAATCAGCAAATTGGCAACAGTTTACGTAGAAGGTCTGCGAAACATCCCGCTCATTGTCTTCGCATTCTTCCTGTTCTATGGCCTTCTGACGACTCTTCCACAAACGAAAGAAGCATGGCGTATACCAGGTGTCGGCGTGGCAAGCAACCGGGGGATTTATACCACGAGCCTTGACTTCAGTTCATCACTGGTGCCGTGGCTGCTGTTCGTCGCGGCAGGATTGATGGCCGCGTATATGCTGCGTCGGTTGTTTTTTAGGTACGAAGAACGTTTGGGGAGGCTTGCGCGTCCGCTGAACACAAAGTACACGCTGCTCTTGATTGTGACGGCGATGGCGGTGTTGGGTTGGGTAGTGCAACCTACGGCCCCCTTCTCGATCAATCAGCCTGTACTGGAGGGAGTAAATTTCCGAGGCGGGATGAGATTTACCACGGAATTCTTCGCCATTCTGGCCGCGTTGACCCTTTACATAGCGTCCTATGTCGCAGAGATCGTTCGCGGCGCCGTTCAGTCAGTTCCAGGAGGTCAGTTAGAAGCCGCTCGCGCACTTGGTATGAGTTACAAGCAGGTAATCTGGAATATCGTCCTGCCGCAGGCGGCGCGAATCGCCGTGCCTCCGATGATTGGCCAGTACGTTAATCTAACAAAAGGATCTGCATTGGCGATTGTTGTCGGATATTCAGAGGTTTTCGTGGTATCCAGAACCGCCATAGAGAAGACCGGTCTCGCTCTTCAAATCTTTATATTGCTTATAGTCACTTACTTGATTATTGGTGTCATCTATTCGCTGATAGGCAACTGGTATAACCGCAAAGTACTGATCGTAGAGCGCTAAGAATATGGTGGAAACGATTACATCCAGCACGCCGCCCCCCAGGGAGTCAATTGACCCTTTAACCTGGCTCCGGCGTAATTTGTTCAGCCCCTGGTACAACGCGGTGCTGACGCTGCTGGCTCTGTACCTGATTTTCACACTTTTGAACAAAGCAGTTCCGTTTCTCGTCTCGGCGCAGTGGGCAGCGGTCACCACTAACCTTCGCATCCTCCTGGTCGGCCAGTATCCACAAAGCGAACTCTGGCGTGTGGGGAGCAGCTTCCTGTACATTCCGTTCCTGGTAGGAATCGCATGGGGGGTGTGGGGTGCAATGATGCGTCCATTCGCACTGATTCTTATAGCGGTAGCGGTCGGCACGGCGGCCACATCCTTCTTGGTAGTTTCACTGTCCTTAGGTTTCCAGTTGTGGTTCGCCGTTAGTCCGTTTGTGGTCCTTGCCGGATACATGATCGGGCGTATGGACTTCGTGCGGCCGCGTTTCGTTCTAATAGCATGGTTAGTGTCTCTGGTAACCACAATCTTCCTGTTGCGCGGGCTCGGTGAAGACTCAGCAGTATTACCTTACGTGCCAACTATGAAGTGGGGCGGACTGATCGTAACCATTTTGATTGCACAGGCAGGTATCACTGTCGTGCTTCCCATCGGCGTGATCTTGGCTTTGGCTCGTCAGTCCGAACTGTGGTTCTTCAAAGCCGCTGCGATCGCTTATATTGAGATTCTGCGGGCCACTCCGCTCCTTTGCTTACTGTTCCTGATGCTAATTCTCAGCCCGATGTTTCTTCCGGACATCACCACGCCAGACCGTCTTTTACTGGCCTTCATAGCGATCGTCCTCAACAACTCAGCGTATATGGCGGAGAATGTACGGGGTGGCCTGCAGTCGGTTTCTCGTGGCCAGATCGAGGCGGCGCAGGCACTGGGTATGCGGAATCTTTATGTGACTTTATTCATTGTTCTTCCACAGGCACTGCGGGCTACTATCCCCGCGATTGTGGGGCAGTTCATCATCCTGTTCAAGGATGTGGCCATTGTCGCTCTGGTGGGCCTCATGGATCTTTTAGGGGCAGCATATGCCATCATTCTCGGACAGGATCAATGGCGCACCGCCGATCCTGAGGTGTTCTTGTTCGTGGCGGCGGTGTACTGGGTATTTACGTACGGAATGTCGAGTGTAAGCCGGGGCGTGGAGCACCGTATGCGTGCAGGCGCGGATTAGGCAATGGCTAGCTGGGCCGGTACGGCTCTGGCAGAGACAATTCAGGAGGCGTCAGGGTGTCAAACCAAACTATCCAAGAGGACCAGATGGTTCTATGCCGTGGCATAGAAAAATGGTTCGGCTCACTGCACGTCCTCCGCGGAATCTCGGTGTCCATAAAAAAGGGGGAGGTGGTAGTGATCTTTGGGCCGTCGGGTTCTGGTAAATCAACTTTTATCCGCACCCTGAATCGCCTTGAGGAACATCAGCGCGGTGAGATTGTGATTGACGGCACGGTGCTGGACAACGACGTTCGCAACATTGAGATAGTACGCAGCGAAATCGGTATGGTGTTTCAAAATTTCAATTTGTTCCCGCACCGCACGGTAATCGAGAACATATCAATGGCACCCAGATTGGTCAGACATTTGACTAAGAGACAGGCCGAAACTAATGCTATGGAACTGCTGGAAAGAGTCAAGATTCCTGAACAGGCAAACAAATATCCTGGTCAGTTGTCGGGTGGTGAACAGCAGCGCGTCGCAATTGCGCGGGCGCTGGCCATGCAGCCGAAGATAATGATGTTCGACGAGCCTACTTCCGCATTGGATCCGGAGATGATCGCTGAGGTGCTCGATGTTATGAAGGATCTCGCAGAATCAGGCATGACAATGATTGTAGTCACACATGAAATGGGATTTGCCCGGGAAGTTGCGGACCGGTTAATGATGTTCGATGAAGGACTAATTGTCGAAGAGGGAACACCCGAGGAAATTTTCGACAATCCGCAACACGATCGAACCAAAGATTTTCTCTCAAGAGTTCTTTAAATTAGTAGTTCAGTTTGTGCAGCAGTTGTCGCAAACCAGAGGAGAATCGTTACTGATGTGGAAGCGCCTGTTTGAGCCGTTGCAGATCGGTCCTGTGACCGTCAACAACCGGCTTGGATTCGCCCCAAATTGTCCGGTGACCGACGGTGACCTGTCTACCGGTGTGTTCGGTGACGACTCTGTTGCCTACTACGCCGAGCGAGCAAAAGGCGGACAGGGTCTAGTAATCATTGGCAACTCACGCGTTTCGGAAAGAACTCCCTATTTCCCGTGCGTCGACCCCAACATGTTCGACGACCGCAACATCCCGTGGTTGAAGAAGATTTCCAGAGAGGTTCATAAGTACGATGGAAAGTTGTTCATCCAGCTTTTCTACACGTCGTGGGGCCGCAATACGTTACCGCAACAGAGTTCGATGTACGAATCTGACGCCCCGCTAACAGTCCCGGGACCATCTAGTATCACCAACGCGACTCTCGGAGTGCATCTGGCCGAGATGACAGTAGAAGACATCCAGCAAGTTAGCGAGGAGTTCGCCGAGGCGGCGGTGCGTGCGGTCAAAGGTGGAGTCGACGGTGTTGAAATCAGCCTCCACCACCTGATGCTTCACGCACAGTTCTTCAGCAAGGTATACAACCTGCGAATGGACCAGTACGGCGGCTCGATGGAAAATCGTGTCAGGTTCGCCATCGAAACACTTCACCGGGTGCGTCGTGCGGTAGGCAACTCCATCGCTATTGGATACAGGATTAACTCCCAGTACGAGAATCCCGCAGACAATAGCTTGGAAGAAATGAAGGAGATCGTTCAATACATCAACGCTAACGCGGATGTCGACTATGTGAGCGTTAGCGCCGGGGGCGGAGATTCGCCAGATATGATCGCACCGATGGGCCATCTCTCACCCGGATACCAGATGCCCAACACGGCCGAAATCAAATCGGTAACCGATCTTCCTGTGTTCGGAATCGGATCGATCACCAGCCCGTACCAGGCAGAAGATGCCCTCGCAAAGAATCAATGTGACCTCGTGCTGATGGTCAGGCAGTTATTCGCTGACCCAGAATTCGCCAACAAAGCTCGGGAAGGTCGTCCGGACGATATTCGGCCATGCGTCAGATACAGCTTCTGCACCACTAGATTCCCGTTCAGGGTCGGTTGTTTTCAGAATGTCGCACACGGTAGAGAGCGTAAATGGGGCATCGGGTCGATCAAAGAAGTGGATGAACCCAAAGGTGTTTTTGTGATCGGGGGAGGGGCTGCGGGCCTAGAAGCCGCACGGGTGGCGGCCGAACGCGGTCACTACGTAGTCATTTACGAGAGAGAAGATCGTATCGGTGGTCGGCTCCGATTACAGGCCAAGCTGCCAGGGCAACACGAATGGGGCAATCTCACAGCCTGGTACGAGCATATTTTGAGAAATCCCAACATCGTTATTCACACTGGCGAAGAGGTCACAGCACAAACCCTGCACGAACTGATCGAAGAACAACAGCCCGACAGTGTTGTACTGGCCAGCGGCAGCCAGTCGGCATCCGACGGTTTTATCGAGTTCACCGGAGGGTCAATCCCCGGATGGGACAGCGAAATGGTTCTTCCGTATGAAGACGTACTGGACCAGAAAGTGGAAGTTGGTCAGTCCGTCACGATATTCGACAACGTTTCGAACGAACTAGCCATCGGTCTGGGGTTGTTTCTAGCAAGAATGAACAGATCGGTTTCGATCATCACGCCACATTCCAGACTGGCCTCCGATCATCACACCAACCACTCTTTTGGCGAAGTGCACCTGCATGATTTGCTCAATAAACCAGATGTTTCCTTGCACACGAACACCCATATTCAGCGCATCGAAGAAGGCAAGGTGTTCCTTGTCAATCAATATACGAACGGTCAGTCAGTTGAACAGAAAGCTGACAGCCTGATATTGATCAATCATTTTGAACACGACCAGTCCCTGCGAGGCGCCCTGGCCACCACTGAGTTGGAAGTGAATGTGATCGGTGATGCACTTGGCTATGGCCCTATGCACGACGCTATTTTGGAAGGCCATCGCGTCGGAAGGTCGATCTAGGTAAGCGTGATTCTTTCACCAGATTTCGTTGTGACCAATCGTTATGCTCCGGGCGTCAAATGCGTAAGTGCGAATTATTGCGTCCGCAGCGGGATGTATTAATGAATCAAAAAAACATGACGCGCGTGGTCGGACAACGATTCCCGAAAATAGACGGGATCGACAAGGTAACCGGGGTGGCGCAGTTCGGTGCTGACGTCAAAATTCCGGGAACTCTTTACGCTAAGGTTTTGCGCAGCCCTTTAGCCCACGCCAAGATCAAGAAGATTAACACTTCACAAGCAGAGGCCCTTCCCGGGGTCAAGGCAGTGATAACCGGGGAGGATTTCCCTTTCCCACCGAGTGAATTTGGCAACCCTCCGTCCGCACTTGAAAACCAATCACGGGAAAAGATACTGGCGCGCACAAAGGTTCTGTTTCAAGGACACCCTGTGGCAGCGGTTGCTGCCACTTCGACCATGATCGCCGAGGAAGCACTCAAGCTCATCGATATCGAGTACGATCAGCTCCCTCATGTACTCGACACAACGGCCACCATGCAGCCAGGCGCTCCCTTGCTCCATCAGGATCTGCGTACAAAGGATGTGGATCGGACGGCAGAAAAGGCGAGTAACGTCGCCGAGCATCAGGAGTTCATTCGCGGAGATGCGGACGAGGCTCTGAAAAACGCTCATGTTGTTGTAGAGCGAACGTTTAACACTGGCACGGTCCATCAGGGTTATATCGAACCCGACTCTGAAGCGGCCTGGGTACGCCACGACGGCAGCGTCACGGTATGGGCTAATACTCAAGGCACCCATTTGCAGCGGCGCGAGCTGGCCAGTGTTCTGGACATACCAATACAAACAATCAACGTGATTCCCACTGAAGTGGGGGGGGCATTTGGTGGTAAGGAATCAGTAAGAGTAACCGCACTCTGCGTCGCCCTGTCTCGCAAGGTCCGGTTGCCCGTTCGACTCTCACTGGGCCGCGAGGAAATATTGCAGGCAGGTTGGCCAAGTACTTCCATCAAATGTTCTCTAAATGTCGGAGCTGATCAACACGGAAACATTGTCGTAATAAAAGCGTGGATAGCGTTTAACTCAGGTGCTTTCCCGGGAGCGCCCATACAGTCAGCCGTGCGACGGGTGTTTTCTCACTACCGAGTGGAAAACATGAGAGTCGATGCCTATGACGTCATTTCCAACCGGCCGCCCAATAGCGCGTATCGGGCACCGGGAGCCACGCCAGTTGCATTTGCCATGGAGTCAGTCATCGATGAGCTAGCGGACAGTATCGGCATGGATCCACTTGAATTTCGGCACCAAAACGTTTCACGCGACGGAGATTTGATGCCCGATGGGAACACGCTCCCGACCATCAACCTTGACCGTGTGCTCGACGAGGTAAGGCAGCACTCTTGCTGGACAACGCCTCTGGAAGGGCCAAACCGCGGACGCGGGCTTGCATTAGGCATGTGGACGATGCCGGGGGGCACAATCAGTTGCCACGTCAACGTTAATTACGACGGTTCGCTCAACCTTGTACTTGGAATTGTTGATCTATCTTCAACTCGCGCCACACTGGCACAGATTGCTGCCGAAGAATGTGGTCTTGGGTACGAAGAAATCAACGTGGTGGTAGGCGATACCGATACGGTCGCCTACTCCGACGCTACTGCCGGTGACAGAGTTACTTACGTAGCCAGCAAAGCAGTCGTGGCAGCCTGTAGCGACTTGCTGATCAACATGAAACAGCGAGTAGCACAGAAATACTCGGCATCCGTAGAGGATGTGAAATACGCGCTCAAAAAGTTCTGGATCGACGGCGCACCAGAGATGTCGATCACTTGGGATGAAATCGCTTTAAGTTCCGTCGCTCCTCATAGCGGTGAAGGGGGGGGAGCCCTGACGGGATATTCCAGCACAAGCGAAGCCATGCACGACGCGGCCATTGCGCCGAACGGTTCAGCACACGTTGCCGATGTCGAAGTTGACCCACAGACAGGAAAAGTCCAGATTCTGCGATACACGGTATTTCAAGACGTCGGATGTGCCATCAATCCGTCCGGAGTGGAAGGCCAAATGCAAGGTGGAGCGGTACAGGGAATTGGGTGGGCGTTGTCTGAAGAACTCCAGTACGACGACGATGGCAGGGTCGAAAACGCTTCACTGCTTGATTATCGACTTCCCACTATTCTCGACGTCCCGAGCATCAACACAGTCGTGCTGGAGTTTCCGTCGCCCGACCATCTGTATGGAATTCGGGGCGTCGGACAGGTGCCTATCGTTCCACCACCAGCAACCATCGGAAATGCTATTTTTCGAGCAACTGGAGCCAGGCTGGATCAACTGCCAATGAAGCCAGAGCGAGTGCGACTGGCAATAGAAAAGTCCAGGGAATCGCACTAACAATAGCTAGTAATTAGTGTTTTTCAATCAATACAGAACGGGAGAAAACAATGGGTGCTATCGAAGACGTTGCACTAGACCTGCTCGGAGGAGTTGGTGGTGGAAGCCCATCACCAAGGCTGGTGGAACTCCGGCCGTTTCTGGCGTCGAATTACATCGAGGATGCGGCGCAATTCATACTCGATAATCCGGGCCGAGCCTTCATAATCACCGGCTTTTTCATTCCGGTACCTTACTCAAATCCACTGCCTCTCACAGGATCAGTTGAGACAGACGGCCCCCCCGGCGCTTACTTTCTCGGACGAGCGCTCGAACAGCTCGACTATGAAGTCACGTTCATAGCCGACAAATGGTCAAACCTTGTATTCAACCGTATCGATGATGTGGGCGAATACGTTGAGTTTCCAATCATGAGCGAAGACGAAAGCAGAGATTTCGCCAATCAGCTTTTGAGCGAGAAAAATCCGTCGATTGTGATCGCCACGGAACGATGCGGAGCCAACCGGAACGGAAAATATGTTAACGGTCAGGGATGGGACATTTCTGAGTTCAGCGCCAAAACCGACTTCCTGATGAATGACCGGGTTAAATCGGTCGGTATCGGCGACGGCGGGAACGAGATGGGCATGGGTAACTTTGCACCCTTTATCACGGAGATTGCTCATGGCATGGACGAGCCGTGCGTGACGAGCTGTACAAAGCCAGTACTTGGACGCAGTTCGGACTGGGGTTGTTATGCCATCATCGCCGCGCTGTCCAAGATAGTCGGGCGTGATCTGCTGCCCACGGGTGACGAGGTGGCGCAGTTCATAATTGATATTGTCGATAATGGAGTGGTCACCGGGACGGGAAGAATTGAGTACGTTGTGGATGGCCGTTCGCTGGACGACCAACGAGAGCTTATCGACAATCTACGTGCCCTCTTATAAGCAGATTAGGTAGCGAATACTCGGCCAGAATAGCTCTGGCCGAGATGAAAAATAGAACTGGTAGAATTGAGTGCAGCGAACCGTTTTGTTGCAAGGGGGAAGATATGGCAAGGGATGGAATTAAACGACTGGGGCTACTAACTCCACCGGCCAACACCACGATGGAAGACGACTTCGCTCGTTGGATGCCAGACTCTGTCAGGCTTCACACAAACCGGTTGACTGCTCCAGACAATTGCACCAATGTGGAGTACCTGGAGGCTATAGCTGAGCACGTTAGCGAAAGCTCCCGGCTCCTGAATCAGGTTCCCATAGATGTCATCGCTTTTGGATGTACGAGCGGAAGCTTCCTGCACGGCCCGGGATATGATGACAAGATCACGAGTGAGATCAAGGATGCGACTGGTGGAGTGAGCACGGTAGTCACCGCGGCCGCTGTTGTCGACGCCCTCAAATCCCTGAACGTAACGAAAATTTCGGCCTGCTCACCGTATACCGATGCGATTAACGAGCGACTAAAAGAGTTCTACTCTCACGCAGGGTTCGACATCCTTAACTTCGCAGCAGTAGACCCAAAACGCGTCAACAGTATCCATGACGCACCGCCAGAAGTCGCACTTGAACTGGCACTCTCCGTCAACACTCCCGAGTCGGAGGCGATATTCATCAGTTGCACAGCCTTCAATGGCGCATCCGAGGTAATCGAAGAGTTGGAGCAAAAAACCGGCAAGCCCATAGTCACCTCCAATCAGGCCACGTTCTGGTGGTGCATGCGTGAGATGGGCATAACAGAGGCCATCCCTGGTGGCGGAATCCTGATGGGACAGGAGAGGCCTGTAGAGGCTGCGGTTCTCTAAACGAACATCACCCAGTGCATCGCTCAGTTAAGCGATGGAATAACACTGGCTGGATCAAAGCCTTTGCGTAACTCAAATTGATGAGTGAACTCAAAAAGCCCTGGCAAAAATTACCAGGGCTTTTTGTTGTGTCTTTTTTGACTCCCGATCCGCTTTGTTCAAAGTGCGATGCGTCAGAAATATTCCAACAATGTGATCGTTGAGATCAGGATGTTGATTATTACTAGGTTTTCTGTCTAAAAGTTTGGGTCCATGGAAACATCTAGGAATCCTATGGGGCCACGGTCATCGGCGTACCACAGGCGCTCGTCATTCATAGTCATGCCATGTACCTGTACTGGGTCGAGCACCCTGAATGCGTCATAACAGCGGCCGTCGTCAATGCGGTGCCGGCTAACCACGCCAAAGGCGGTGTCGGCGATCCACACATGCCCTTCCTCTTCGGCCCATGCCAGGCCGTGGACCCGGAATCCAGGAAGCTTCATACGGTGTATTTCCTGCCAGTTTTCTGTGTCGATAACGTGCAAATATTGCGAAGGCGGTGAGGCGACGTACAGCTTCCCGTCCTTCCACTCGAGCCCGTGATCACCGGTCGGTTGGGAATGGCGACCCGATGTTTCGTCTAGTTTTTCCCTCGTCGCGTTGATACCTACACCTGCACCCGGATATATTTCAATGGTTTTTCCAGTTTCAATATCGACTTGGAATATTTCGCAACTGTATGTCGAAGCTATCCACAGGTAACCACCACCCAGCGTTATCCCACTTGATTTATCGGTCTCAGTTGGCACCTCGTGGAGTACCTCACCGGTCGCCCAGTCGACTTTGTGGACAAGGTCGTTGGCCTGGTCGATGATCCATAGACCATCGTCAGCTGCCTGAAGTCCGTTTGGTCTCGGACCCGGCGAATTGAATTGAAAGATTGAATCAGCAACTTTATGGGGCATTGGATCTCTCGGTTAGCAGGGATGATGGTGTAGAACGCCAAGCGTCGCGAAAACCGTGACCGGTTGGCAATTGGTCTGAGCCGGTATTGTAGCGGGTTATCGCCTTGCAGGAACACGGATAAACATGCATCGTCGGCAGGCAATTTTCACGATTCAGGAACTTTGACGAAGGTCTTTGCGATTCGGCCTTGGCCTAGTGCGTTCGAACGTGTTCACGCGCTTCCGCAGACCGGCGGTGATGTTCCCGGCGACTTAGATGCGCGGCTTGTAGTTTTAGGAGTAGACCAGCGTATTCACGGGAAGGCGATAGTCCGTGGCAATCGGCAGCAGAAACTATCCTTGAGTCTCGCGGGAACACCCCTCGACTGTGCAGAAATTCCTTGGTATTCATGGCCGTAAACAAGTCGCGAATGCAAGACCTAGATGAGGCCGTACGACGATTTCTGGCTTTGGAATCTATCATCTCCGAAAAAGAGTCCCTCAACTTGAATCCGCAGCAGATGCGACAGGCGAATGCCCAAAAAGACTCCGCTGATAGTTCAGTTTCGGCTCAGATTCCAGAGGCATACCAGTGGCTTTTAGTACCCACACAGCCCACTCCCCAAGCCGAGACTGAGTGGCAAGCTATACGGTTTTCAGGACAGGATTCACTCGCGGTTAGACCGAGTCGACGTCTGAAGAACGATGAACTGCTGATCACTAGTTTCGCGTCGCCACGCCTTCGCATGGAGCTCGATAGAGTTCCTCTTTGGCGCGACAACCATGTGGCTGTCAATTAGATAATTGATGACTTCGCGCGATACCTCTACCTTCGTGACGAAGCCGGATTAATTCGCAATTGCACGCGCAATGTCACGATCGGAAGTTTGGAATCTGTTACGAGTTCTAATAAACTGAACCATATTGACGAATGCGTTGCGGAATTGAAGCCGGATGAGGCTCTACTTTGCAATGACATACAGTTGACTGATATTGATACGGAAAATAGTTCGACAGCTTCAGAAACAATTTTTTTTAGCGC
>Ga0187827_10000778_pt1 | contig 48733 bp, 40 predicted proteins | sample ETNtaG_39_FD_167969 | JGI IMG/M metagenome (GOLD analysis project Ga0187827, IMG submission 167969) | Marine microbial and viral communities from oxygen minimum zone, Eastern Pacific Ocean - ETNP2014_SV_150_PacBio MetaG (Illumina Assembly) | ecosystem: Environmental > Aquatic > Marine > Hypoxic...
GGGTAATGGAGAATACGGATATATGAGTGTCGGTCTTAAAGAACCTACCCGAGTAACGACTAATCCAGACTATTACAGCGACCACCCGGGCAGCATTGAACTGTGGTCTCCTGGTAGCCCTCTGTTCCCTGATCCTGCGTCCTTCGCCACGAAAGAAGAAGTGAATGCATACAAAGGGAAGTTGATGGACCTGCTGGCGTGATCTCTTAGGATTTTCCAGTGAGCATCCGTATTCACAAGGGTAGGTGTGTTCACGTGGCCTAGTTTCCCCAGATAAATAGATGGTGATCCACGATGGGCACACGGAAAAGACACTTCTGCAGGCAGTGTGACTACGAGGCAACGGTAAGTGGTGGCGACGACGTAGGGATGGCCGCAGCCACAACCACAATACACTGCCATAACTGTGAAGAGATTTCAGATGTAGTGACCACCAACGAACCTTGGTTGGCGACCGACAAGGACTGGGTTCCCATCGACTACCACTGTAACCGTTCCGAAGGCCACCAGGTGGAATTATGGGTAGGTCCAGGCGCATGCCCCAAATGCAGCAATACAATGGAGGTGGACCTCACCTCCACAATCGATTGGGATTGAAGCTGGGATTAAGCGGTCTCCTAATAGTATCTCTGGAGGTTCGATATGGCAGGATTTAGAGGACTCTTGTACACCCTGGCCAAATTGATGGGGGACTACAACGCCGTCAAAAAGGGCAAGGTAGGCAAACGGGTCGGCCGCCGGGTGGCAGGAAAGTCCACCGGCAAGGCGATGCGGAAGCTGTTCAAGTAACCAAGCATCTTCGCTATTCGTATCTGAGTCTGCTATGAAATTTTGCCGACATTTTGCCGACATACTTGGCATGATAGGGCGGTATTGAAGGGTATGGGCCAGACAGATTACGGGTAGGTTTAGCTACGGAACCGTACCAGATTGGACTGAGTATTACAGGGCGAGACGGCCACCACAGAACTCCAAAACCAGTGGTCGGGGGTTCGAATCCTCCCGCTCCTGCCAAATATTGAAACCAAAGAGAGGGCCTTGCGGCCCTCTCTTTGGTTGCCGGAGATTCTTGACAATAACTTGCGTCGCCGGGATATTCCTGGCGGCGCACTCATCATTCCAGATTCCAGCTCCAGCCTACACGGCGCTGGCCTGCCCCCTGGCTGTGTTGGCTCGTTGGCGGGACCGGGCGTGGGTGGACAACTGCTTCTTGCGCATGCGGAAGCTCTGTGGGGTAACCTCCACCAGTTCGTCGGCGGCGATGAAGTCCAGGGCCTCGTCCAAGCTCATCCGGACGGTGGCGTTGAGCCGCCTGGTGATGTCGGCGGTGGACGAGCGCATGTTGGTCAGCTTCTTCTCTTTGCACACGTTGATGGGAATATCCCCCTCCCGCCGGTGCATTCCGACGATCATGCCCTCGTACACCGGTGTGCCGGGCTCGATGATGGTGTCACCCCTTGCCTGGGCATTCAGCAGGCCGTAGGTTACGGCCACTCCGGGACTCCAGGCCACGAGCACCCCGGTGTTTGCCAACTTTATGTTCCCCTCCATGGGCCGGTAACCGGTGAAAACGCTGCTCTGCATCCCGTTGCCCCGGGTGGTGCGCAGGAAGAAGGCGGTGAAGCCGATCAGCCCCCGGGTGGGGATATGGTACTCCAAGTTCACGTTGCCGGAGTCGTCGTACCTCATGTCCACCAGTTGGGCCAAGCGGCCGGACAGGTACTCGGTCAACGCGCCGATATACTCGTCTCGGGTGCTGATACTCAGCTGCTCGTAGGGCTCGTGGACCTTTCCATCGACAACCTTGGTCACCGGCTCGGGCTTCGACACCTGGAACTCGAACCCCTCCCGCCGCATGGTCTCCACCAGGATTGACAGATGCAACTCGCCTCGCCCGGAAACCAGGAATACGTCGGTGACGTCGGTGGTCTCCACCCGCAGGCTGACGTTGGTCCTAAGCTCGTTGATCAATCTTTCATGGAGCACCCGCGAAGTGGAATGGGTGCCCTCTTTGCCCATGAAGGGCGAGTTGTTGACGCCGAAGGTCATCTTGACCGTCGGCTCGTCGATCTGAATGGTGGGTAGGGCTTCGGCGCCTTCCGGGGCGGCGATGGTGACGCCGATGGACACGTTCTCGACCCCGGTCACAGCAACGATATCCCCGGCCCGGGCCTCCTCAACCTCCACGCGGTCGAGGCCACGGAAGACGAACACCCGCTCCAGCTTATGGTACGAGATCTGGCCGTCCACCCCCAGTAGGGCCACCTGGTCGCCCAGCCGGATGGTGCCGCGAAATACCCGGCCGATGGCCACCTGGCCCAGATAGTTGTCATAATCCAGGGCAGCCACCAGCATCTGGAGGGGCGCGTCCGGGTCTCCCGTCGGAGGCGGGACGTATTTCAGTATGGCCTCGAATAGGGGCTGCATGTCCTCGGGCGTGGCATCCGGGTCGCCTGCCGCGTAGCCGTGGCGGGCCGAGGTGTACAGGACGGGAAAGTCGAGCTGCTCCGGCTTGGTAGCCAACTCCAGGAAAAGGTCCTGCACCAAGCTGACCACTTCGGCGACACGAGCCTCGGGCCGGTCGATCTTGTTGATAACCACCATGGGGGTGACGCCCTGGCTGAGGGCCGTTTTCAGCACGTAGGTGGTCTGGGGCATCGGCCCGTCAACGGCGTCCACCAGCAGCAGGCAACCGTCGGCCATGTTCATGATGCGCTCGACCTCGCCGCTGAAGTCGGCATGGCCCGGGGTGTCGATGATGTTGATCTTGACCCCTTGGTAGGTGATGGAGGCGTTCTTGGCCAGAATGGTTATGCCTCTCTCCCGCTCCAATGGGTTGGTGTCCATTATCAACTCGCCAACCTGCTGATTGGCCCGAAAAACCTGGCTTTGTTTCAAAAGAGCGTCCACCAACGTGGTCTTGCCGTGGTCCACGTGGGCGATGATTGCCAGGTTGCGAATGCTGGGGTTGGCGTGGGTTTGCATTTTGCTCCAGACCGACAGAATTCAAAGATTTACGGGATACGGTCAAGCATTTCGCCTACTGTCATCCCGGTATTGCTGCATCTATCATAGCATTTCGCTGCCAGCTCCGGCGCGTTGGTTCACCCGAAGAGGCGCATTTACGGATGACGGCTCGGGAACCGGAGACCGGATTCGGCGGAACCCGGGAAGCAGGATAGCCGAGAGGCGTGGTACCGGCGGAAATATCCCTGGCGACAACAAGCTTCGAGGGCAACCGCTACGGAGCCTTGGATAGACAGCTAGACTTGATCGAAAGTATGATCGTGGGCCGAACCCCCATATATCCCCTACATAGAGGAGGACTGAGGTTGATTTTCTCCTCGTAAAGTTTGGCAACTTGTTCAGGGGCCCGTTCTTGCCGGAGCGGGTCCCCGGCTGCGTGTACAATGTGGCCCAACGCGGCATGTCGTCTCCCGCCCAACATCCACCTGCTGGAACGGCATGTTCGAAGGAGGCCGATGGCAATGGACGACCTGATCATTCGCGGCGGTGAGATTATCGACGGCACCGGCGGGCCGGCCTATTCCGGCGACGTCGCCGTGCAAGGCGGCCGGATCGTGGCAATCGGAGACAGCAGCGGCCGCGAGGCTCGCCGGATTATCGACGCGACCGGTCAGGTGATAGCTCCGGGATTCATCGATATTCACACCCATTCCGATTTCACCCTGCCCTTGAACCACCGGGCGGAGAGCAAGATACGCCAGGGAGTGACCACCGAAGTCGTCGGCAACTGCGGTTATTCTACCGCCCCAGTACTGCCCGGAAAGGTGGCCCTGCTGCAAGACTACCTGGCGGCCGGGGCGCCCTGGCTGGAACTGTCCGAGACCAGCTTCGGCCAATACCTGGAAGACTTTCCCGCGATCTCAGTGAATACCGTGATGCAAGTGGGCCACGCCACCCTGCGCTTGATGACCATGGGAATGGACGACCGGACGCCCACCTCCGAGGAAATGGCCCAAATGGAATGGCTTTTGGATGAAGCCTTAGAAGCAGGCGCGCTGGGAATGTCCTGCGGTCTGTTCACCGCGCCCGGCAATTACGCCGCCACCGGGGAGCTGGCCGCCTTGGCCCAAGTCCTGCGACGCCACGGCGGCACCTACGCTTCCCACGTACGCGACGAAGCCAACCGGGGCTTCGAGGCCGTCAACGAGGCGATTTCGGTGGGCGAAGCCTCCGGTGTGCGAGTTCAAGTCGCCCACCTGAAACTGTCCGGGACGGATAACTGGGGCCGGACCCAAGAGCTGCTGGAATTGATTTCCAACGCCCGGGAGCGGGGAGTCGTTGTCCACAGCGACCAGTACCCATATACCGCCGGCACCAATCCTCTGCGCAACCTGCTCCCGCTGTGGGTCCAAGCCGGCGGCGTCGAGGCCATGCTGGCGCGGCTCACCAGCCCCCAGGTCTTGGACCAAATAAGGACTGATATTGACCGGGACGGCCTCACCAACTTCGGCCGGGTGGAATCCTGGGACGCCGTCCGGATCGCCATTTCCCCCAGCCAGCCGGAAATCTCGGGCCGCAAGATGGGCGTCATGGCGTCGGAGCGGTCCGGCGACCCGCTTCAAACCGCGTGCGACATCCTGGTGGCGGATAAGGGCCACACCCGCATTGTGGTTACGTCAATGGCCGAGGAAGACGTTCAAGATATCCTGCGCTCGCCCATGGTCATGGTTGGCTCCGACGGAAACTCACTGGCTACCTACGGCGTGACCAGCCAGGGCAGCCCACACCCCAGGTTCTACGGCACCTTTCCCAGGGTTCTGGGCCGCTACGTTCGGGAGTTGGGAATTCTGCCTTTGCCCCTGGCGATCTACAAAATGACCGGGGGCTCGGCTACCGCGCTACGCCTGAGAAATCGGGGGACTCTACAAGAGGGCCATTGGGCGGACATCACGGTGTTCGACCCCCTGTTGGTTGGGGACCGGGCCACCTACGATGATCCCCACCAATACGCGGCGGGGATCGGCGCCGTGGTGGTCAACGGCCAATTGGTCATCGAGGGCGGTGAGCACACCGGAGCGCTCCCCGGAAGGGTATTGCGGCGGCGGGCGGACGGTGTGGGATAAGGGCCTGCGAAACCCACCTACGGGCTTCGCTCGCCCAGTGTCTCGTAATTGGCTCGATACCTGGGTCGCCATCCGGAGAAGGCCGGGTCCCAGGTAACGCTTCGGTGGCTTCCCGCTCAGGAGGCCGATTGGCGCCCGTGGGCGCATCACCTCTCAAACATGCAACTTGGGCCGTTTCGAGTCCTGCATTGGGCTCGAAACGGCCCAAGTTTTCTGGCTTCGCCTTCCGCGAAACTTCAGTGCGCGGAGACGGACAGGACCTGCCCGGCGGCCCGAGCTATCTGGCGGTCACCCGTTGCTCCACCATCTGTTGCAGGTTCTGGAGGGTCTTTTCCATCCCTCGGATCACGTCGGCGCCACGGGTCTGGTTGTAGTTCTCCGTGCCGCCGAACATCTCCCGGCCACCCTCGCCCAGGTCCACTTCGGCTTCGTGCACCACTTTGGTGCCCTGACCGTCAGGGGTCAGGTGGAACCACCACTGGATGCGGCGCACCGGCACGGGTGGAGCGGGCACCCACGAAATGGTGTTGGGACGGTCGAAGGCGACCACCACGGAACGGGCGGCAAACTCCATGTGCTGGTCGCCCAGGTGGATGGACTCGTCCGCCTCGACCATCGTTCCGAGTCCCACGGGACCGGGGGTCAATAACCGGATGTTCACCAACTCCCCACTGCCCGCCAACTCCCTGTGCCGGCTCAGGTCGCTCACTACATCGAAAACAGCCTCGGGTGACGCGTTGATCGTGGTCTCCTTGATGGCATGAAAGTCGAGCATATCCTACCTCCACAATAGCGGGAAAAGCTTCTCCATCACCGAGAGGGGATCAACCCGGTTCGGACCGTTGGAGTTTCATGGTTCGCGCTGGTTTCGTAGCCAAGACGCGGTACAATCCGCTTCAGGCCCGGCCGATTGCCGTTTTGTAGGGAGGTGCGCCCAGAGTGGGTGACCTTCTGGGGCAACCCGTGCCGAGGTGAGCCATCCAACACCATCACGCTAGGCTGGTGCGGGTGGGCGATGCTTCCGGCGGACTAGGGTGAACCCTGGGCCGGGGCCGCGGTTCGTACGGGGGGCCGGGCCATGAGCAGCGGCGGAATGGCGGCCAGGCCCACCCCGGAGAAGATGACAAAGGCGATGTGATAGCTGCCGGTAACGTCGAAAATGATGCCCGATGTCAACGCCCCGATGGCGCCCCCCAGGGAGACAAATGGCTCGGTCGCTCCCCGGATGGCGCCGAGGGACCGGCGGCCGAAGTAGTCGGCGTAAGCCACCGCCGGCACCACCAGAATACCGGCCACCGAGATGCCAAACATCGAAGCGTAGGCCATCGCCTCCGCCGCGGTGTCGGCGGTGGTGAACAGGGCCGAAGTAATGGCCATCAACAAGCCCACCATGGCGAAGGTAATGCGCACCGGCAACCTCTCCAGAATCCAACCCCATAGAATGCTGCCCACGCCGGTGAATACGGCGTTCAGGCTGATGCCCACCGCCGCCATGGTTACCCCCAGGCCCTGGTCGACGAAGTAGGCGGCCTGGTGGATGTTGGTTCCGGCCTGCACCACGAACAGGGAGCCAGTAGCAACGGCCAGCAGCCACAGGGTGGGCGTGGCAATTGCTTCCCGCAGGGTCCAGGCCGGTTCATCCGCCACGGTGGCCGAAGGGGTCTCGTCCACTCTCGCGGGGGCCGCGCCCCCATCGGGCAGCAGCCCCACGTCCTCGGGCCGCTGGACGATTAGCAGATACGCCGGTCCCAGCGCGACGATCCACACCAGGGCCCCAAGCAGCATCCAGGCTTCCTGCCAGCCCCGGTGTTGGATGGCCAGGGAGGCGATCAACGGGAAGAGCACCATTCCCGCCGATTGGAACAGGAACAGGATGCCCATGGCCCGGCCTCGTTGCTGCACGAACCAGCGGGCCACCACCACAGTTGCCCCGATTTGAACGGAGCTGGAGAAGATAACCCGGCCGATGCCGTAGGCCAGGTAGAAAGCGACCGGCACCGTAGCCCAGGCCAGGGAGATGGTGGAGATGCCCAGTATCAAGACGCCGGAGGTTAACACCAGCCGGACGCCGTAGCGGTCGGAAAGCCAGCCCACCGCCGGTGAGGCAACCGACGACGCCAGGCCGCCGAAGCTGGCCGCCCCGGCGATGAGGGTTCGGCTCCAGCCCAGGTCCTGAGAAACGGGATGGACGAAAACGGCCAGGGTCAGGCTCGCCGCGGCGTTGCGCACGAACATCGAGCAGCCGGCCGTCAGCACGATCACCCAGCCGTAATGAAAGGGGAGCTTGCGGGCTAGTCGTTGCATGTCGTGTGATCAAGCAACAAACTGTTGAATATCACCTTCAGGCCGGCGAGGCGTGACCGGGGTCTCATCCCAGCGCGATTGATGATCCACCCTCTGGTCTTGTGACGCATTGGGTCGCTCAAGCCTCCCCGGTCCAAATGCCGGCTGCCGGCAGTCTAACACAGTACCTTGGCCCGTTGGCGGGAACGACCCGCCGGACACCATTCGAGGCTGCTGAAGACCTTGAGCAAATGCCCCGGGCGGGGCGCCAGCGTCACCCGGGCCCGAGGCCGCTCCAGGGCTTCAACCGGATACGGGTCCGAGCTAGCGGCCGGAGCTAGCCCACGGAGCCGGCCGTGGGGGCTTGCCGGCAGGTGGCCGTCACTCGGCGAGGTAGGCGAACCGGCCTGGTGAAAAGGCTTCCGCGGGGACCGGCACCTCGGTCTTGCCACGCACGATCTGGTCGGCCACGATGCGCCCCGTGACGGCGCTGAGGTGAATCCCCTTGGTGCCGTGGCCGGTGGCGATGTAGGCGCCCTGCCAGCCCGGCACCGGCCCGATCAGCGGCATCCGGTCGGCGCAGAGGGGCCGCACGCCGGCCAGGTGGTCCACCACCTCCGCCTCTTCCAGGGCCGGCATGATCTTGAGCACCCGCTCCAGCATGAAGTTTCGGCCCCACTCCGAGGGGTTCAGGTCGAATTCCCAGGGGCCGGTGTCTCTGGGGTCGAAGACGTGCACTGAGTCGACGTCGAGGCCGCTCATGCTGACACCTCCCAGGCTGCCCGCCATCAGGATTCCGTCGCGCCGAGGCAGGACCGGCCCATGGCGGGCGGTGATGATGAACAGCCGCATCGGCTCCCCCGGCATGCGGAGGTGCAAGACTTGGCCGTGGAGCGGGCGCACCGGAAGGGGATAGTGGAGCCATTCGCGGGCCGCGCCACTCCACGCCCCCATGGCGATAACCACCGCGCCCGCTGCGACCTCACCGCCGGGATAGGTAACCCCGGTGACCCGGTCACCCTCTGTTTTCAGCCCGGTGGCTTCCCGGAGCAGGATTTGGCCGCCCATTCGCTCCACCGCTTGGGCCGTGGCCAGGCTCAGCCGGTAAGCGTCCACCTGGCCGTGCCGGTACAGGACCGCGCCGAGGGCGTCCGAGGTGATGCGCGGCTCCATCCTGCGCACCTCATCTCCGTCGATCCACTTCATCTCCAGGTATTTGCTCTGGCCGGCGATGGCCTCCTTGAAGATCTGCTCCTCTTCCTCCACAACCGCCAGGCTCACCCCATCCGATTCGTGGTACATCGGGTCGATTCCGCTGTCCTCCATGACGTTTGCCACGAAGTTGGCGTACATCTCCATGCCCACCAGGCCCAGGGTAAAGTGGGGCCCCGGCCGGAAGTCCTTTCCAACCATGGACATGGCGCCGTGGCCGTGGGCGGAGGCGCCGCTGCCGACGGCCTCGCGGTCCATGATGCACACCTTGAGCCCTTCCTTGGCCAGGTAGTACGCGGTGGCGCCCCCCAGGACGCCACCACCTACGACAACGGCGTCAAATCTATCCATCAACGCTCCTCCTGCTCTCGGCCCCCGGGCCGGCGCTCTTATTCATCAAGCAAGGGTTATTCCCGGGTGCTCTGCGACGGCGCGTCAAGGTCCGGAGCAGCCGGGCGGGTATAAAACCCGCCCCTACACGCTGGGCCTCTTCCGTTCCCCGAGGGTTTGGCGGCACTAAACGGTGACGCGGGTCAGTTGGTCCAGCAGGGAGCCGAACCCGGGCTGGAGGCCGGTGATGCCCAGGCGGGTGAATGCGGCCCAGATGGTAGCCTGGTTGGCCGAGACCACCGGCTTTCCGGTGCGTTGCTCCAGCTCGGCCGCCACTTCCATGGACCGCCAGGCGGTGCAGGAGCAAAACAGGACGTCGGCCTCCGGGCGGCATACTCCCGAGGCGAACTCCACCACCGACTCGGGGCTAAGGTCACAGTGCCCCTGGCCGCCGGCCACAGCACCGTGAGGGTCCCCTTCCACGTTGAGCACCTCGAACCCTAGCGCTTCGTAGTAGGCGCGGAGCCTATCGTTCTGCCACTGGGCGTAGGGTGAAGCCACTGAAATCCGTTTGGCCCCAAGGAACCGAAGGGCCTCGACCGCCGAGGGCGCCGTGGCCACCGCGGGCACGCCGGCAACCTTTTCAATGCCCTTGATCAGCTCTTCATCGTAGCCCGGGCCCTTGAAAAAGCTCCCGGTGGTACAGGCGTACACGATGAAATCCATCTTCGCCTCGGCCAGGTACCGGGCCGCCCGTTCCACGTCCGAGTTCATCTCCTCCATGACTTCTACGGTCAGCTCGTTCACGTTCCACATGCGCTGCGAGTGGATGCTCACGTTCTTTGGGGCAACCATGGCAAAATCGGGTTCCGCAGTGCTGTTGGTGGCAGGCACTATCAACCCGACCCGTGTCCTGATGCTCACGTGACACCTCCTGGTGCTGGGCCTGACGTGGCCGGCGGTAGTTGGGCCTCCAACGGGCGTCTCAGCCGGCCGGCGAGGGTTGGGACTATCCTATTCCGGGCGACCTGGGCTGTCAACGCGCTCCACCACGCCGGAAGCGATGGGTCCCGTTGGTGAATGCCAAGGCTTGAGTCTACGGCCCGGATCTCACCTCCGCCGCTTTCATTTCCCTTGCCCACAAGCTCGAGCCCACAATGGTGATCCCGCGGACCAGGCCGCACACCGTGCTCCCGGCTGTCCGGCTTGAATCTGCCCGGCACCGTGTCCAGCGCAGCGGGGCAACCTGACCAAATGGACAGGTAAAGACTGTCCCCTAGGACGGCGCCGGCCTCGATGATGGAAGAACCATCCTGGGTTTGATGCAATCCGGCGATCTAGAGGCAGCTGAGAATCACCTTGAGAACTTCTTGGGGGCCAGCGGGGCCGCCATGGACATGGATATGGAAGGAGCGGGCCACGACGACGGGACGGCGGCCCACGACGAAGCCGAGGAGAGCCACGACGAAGGGACGGCCGGAATGCCGTAGCCGACGCGCTCTTAGATGGCCAAGCCGGCGCCCCCCTTGGCTCAAGTACCCGGCCCTTACAATAGAGCCCATCGGTCACCGGCACGGCAACAGCCCCAAGCCATTGTTGCTCCCGGTCACCAGGGCGGAATCGAGCAAGGCGTAGAGTCGCCCGAGGAAACCACCTCCCCCCTCGGGGCCGGCGCCCGTCAGCAGTTCGTCCACGGTACCCCGCTGGATGGCAGGAGAGTAATCTCTCGCTCCAGTCACGGTTCGAGAACGCATGGTTGATCACCTGGAAAGACGTTATGCGATCGGCCACAAAAACACCTTTGTCGGTTCTGCTACAATCCTTGTGGAGCCCCTTGGGCCGGGGCTCAAGTCGTGCGGAGCCGCTCATTCTCCGGTCTGAGCGGCGGGAAGGGGATGGTGATGGCAATCGGGAGGCGAGAACCACCCGGAGAAAACATCGTGCGCTCCGTCACCTGGTCGGCGGGACCCGGATGCCACGGCGGCTGCGGCGTTCTGCTCGATGTGGGGAACGGCAGGCTCGAAGGCATCGAAGGCGACCCCGAGCACCCGTACAACCGGGGGAGCCTCTGCCCCCGGGCGTTGACGATGCAGGAGTACACCTATCACCCCGATAGGCTCCTCCATCCCCTGCGCCGAGTGGGGAAGCGGGGCGAAGACCGCTGGGAGCGGGTGAGCTGGGATGAGGTGTTCGACGAGCTGGAGCGGCGCATGGCGGCCGTCAAGGAGCGCCACGGCCCCGAGAGCATGGCCTTCATCCAGGGCACGGGCCGGGACGTGGGAGCCTGGCTTCTCATGCTGGCCTACAGCTACGGGAGCCCCAACTGGCTCCAGGGCGGACTCACCGGCAACTCCTGCTACCACCCGCGGCTGGGCGCCATGAAGGTGGTTCAAGGCGACTACGCGGTGCCCGATTGCGGACAGTTCCTTCCCGGCCGCTACGACGACCCGGACTTCCGCCTCCCGGAGGTGATCGTCTGTTGGGGGTACAACCCCCCGGCCACTTGCACCGACGGCTTCTACGGCAACTGGATCGTCGACTGCATGAAGCGAGGGACCAAGGTCATCGTCATCGACCCCTACTACACCTGGACCGCCTCCCGGGCCGAGCATTGGCTTCAGATCAGGCCCGGCACCGACGGCGCGCTGGCCCTGGGCTTTCTCCACGTTATTATCGAGGAAGGCCTGTACGACAAAGAATTCGTGGAACGGTGGTGCTCCGGGTTCGACAAGCTTCGCCAGCGGGCGCTGGAGTATCCCCCGTCACGGGTGTCGGAGATCACCTGGGTCCCGGAAGAACAGATAAAGGCGGCGGCCCGGCTATTTGCGGCCGCGAAACCGGCCTCCATCCAGTGGGGAGTTCCCATCGATATGTGCCCCGAGGGGTTCGGCGTGGCCATGGGGGTCATCGACCTGTGGGCCATCACCGGGAATATAGAAGTGCCCGGCGGCATGGCCTTCGCCAAGCCGGCCTTCGGGGTGTGGCCTTACCCCATGGACCAGGAATCGGTCCGGGGCTTCACCGGTAACGTGATGGACCCGGAGGTCTTCTTCGAGAAGCGGGTCGGGACCAAGGAGTACCCCATCACCCGGAATTTCCACTGGCGGGCCCACTCCGACGTACTCATCGACCAGATCTTTTCCGCGGAGCCCTACCCCATCAAGGCCGCGTGGATTGCCGGGAATAATTTCCTGGTGGACGGGGCGAACCCGAAGAGGCTGCTGGAAGCGTTCAACCGCCTGGACCTGATCGTCGTCGTCGACCTGTTCATGACGCCGACCGCCGCCGCCCTGGCGGACTTCGTGCTGCCGGCGGCGACCTTCGCCGAGAAGGAGGGAGTGCGCGCCTGGTGGGCGCCGCTGAACGCCATCAACAAGGCCATCAGCGTGGCCGAATGCAAGCCGGATTCCGAAATCTGCTTCGAGCTGGCCCGGCGGTTCAACCCCAGCCTGCCGTGGAAGAGCATGCGCGATTTCTGGGAATCCTTGCTGAAGCCGGCCGGCGTGACCTTCGAAGAGCTGAGCCGGGAGCAGTTCATGTGGCCGGACAAAGCGGACAAGTCTCTCCCCTACCACCGTTACACGAAGGGGGAGCTTCGGGCCGATGGCAATCCCGGCTTCAACACGCCCAGCGGCAAAGTGGAGCTGTACAGCTCGCTCATGGAGCAGTGGGGTCACGATCCACTGCCGGTATTCGTGGAACCGGCGATGAGTCCGTACAGCGCCCCGGAGCTGGCCGAAGAGTATCCGCTGATCCTCACGACGGGCGGCCGCACCATCGCTTTCTTCCACTCGGAGCACCGTCAAATCCGGTCGCTGCGGCAGATCCATCCGTATCCCGAGGTGATGGTCCACCCCGGCACGGCGGGACCCCTGGGCATCCAAGACGGCGATTGGGTCTGGGTGGAGAACCACCTGGGCCGGTGCAAACGAAAGGTGTCGGTCACGAACCTCATCCACCCCCGGGTGGTTGCGGCCTCCCACGGCTGGTGGTTCCCGGAGAAGGGAGCGGATGAATGGTTTGGCGTGTGGGACGCGAACCTGAACCTGTTGATCCCCCACAACACCCAGTCGTCCCACGGCTTCGGTGGAGGCCAATACAAAGCCCTGCTGTGCAAGCTGTACAAGGCTGACGGCGGGATTCCCGGCATTATTGAGAAGCAGGACCTCCATGGCTAGCCAACAATACGCTCTGCTCATCGACTTTGAATGGTGCACCGGTTGCTACTCCTGCGTCATTGCCGGAAGGAACGCGAACCAGCTGGACCTCAGCCGGGCCTGCATCACCATCGGCTCCGGGCTCCGGCAGGACGGCGGCCGGGTGGCGCTCGACTTCTTGCCGGAGCCGACCAGCCTCTGCAACCTCTGCGGGCCGAGGACCCGGCGGGGACTGGACCCGGCATGCGTCCACCACTGTCCACCTCGTGTCATCAGGTACGGGCCGAGGCCGGAGCTGGAAGAGCTTCAGAAGCAGAAGCCGAACCAGAGCTTGTGGCCAATCTAGAGGCCGCACACTGAAGGTTAGCCGAATCTGAATCCCGGACGATTTGTACCACTTCTATGCCTGGACCTCATACAGAGACCGGTGATGCTTCTTAACCCCACCCCCGGTCCGGTGTCTCGTAAGCGGCCTGCTACCGGCCCGTCGTCCCGGCGAAGGCCGGCGGCTGAGGACTGGAGGCAGTCGAATGAACGGTTCTCTGATATCATCGTTCGCGTTGTAGATAGCGAAGCGATAGCATTATTTCAACCCGAACCGGTTCCCCATCTCGGAAATAAAGAAGCCCCGGGATTCTAGTTCCGGGGCTCCTGAATACGTCGCTGGAGGCGGCGAGTTGCTACTCTCTCGGACCGGGTTCCTTCGGCGGATCCACCTCTGGGGCCGTCTCACCTGGGTCCTGACGCTCTTCGCCCCTCTTCTGGCGCTCCCGAAGATTGGACACGGCCCGGTCCAGGACGCTAACGGTCCAGCTGTTCAACGATGTGCCGGCCCGATGCGCCGCGTCCGTGGCTCTGGATTTTACTTCAGAAGGCATCCGAACGAGAACCTTGGAAATGGAATCGCTGTCTATCACCACGGCCCGTCTCCCACCTACTTCCTCGGCTAAAGTGACAACCTCCGGCACCAGCTTGCTGCCTTCTTGCACCAGCCGGATCCTGGCGTGGGGGGCAAGCTGAGCGTTCATCTCCTCTACGATCTCATGAAGGGCGTCACGCGCCGCTGATTCGACCAGTGGCCCGGAGCTTTCCAAGAACCGCTCCAGGGCTTCCCGTTTTTCCGGAGTTTCAACCAGGGCCAAGGCCTTTTTCTGAGCTTCTACGATTCGGCGAAGGTCGAATGACATGATGTACTCTTCCTCACTTGCTATCAGAATACCTATTTATGACATCTTTAATCTAGCATAATGATAGCACAAACGTCAAGCCGCCAAACTCGCGGGTGGCAATACCGCGCACCCGGAATCCCGCCGGGCCTCCGAGTTCCGGGGCCAGCGAGTATCTAGGATCGCTGGATCGGTGTTGGCCCTGACAAGCGCGGAGGCAAAGCCGGCCGGGCGGCTAGTAAGATGAACACCCCGGCCGTAAAGTAAAGGCCGGCGACGGTCATGTACAGGAGATCATAGCTGTCCACCACTTCTACAAACACGGACGCGACGGTCGGCCCCGACCCCAGCATCATTATTTTGAATAGATTGTAGGACCCAGAGATGGCTCCGAAAGAGTTCCGCCCGAAGTAGTGGGCCAGGACCATGTTTTCCAACGGGGTGAGCGCTCCCGAAAAGACTCCGAACACCAGTGTGAAGATCAGGGCCATGGGCAGGGAGTTGACCGTCATCAAGTAGAGGGACGTCGCACCACAGGCGACCACGGCCAAGGCCAAACAGCGGCGCGGGGTTAACCGGTCGGCCAGCCAACCCCAGCCGAGGGTGGTGATGGCCAAGAAAGTGCCCAGGCTCAACACGCCGGCGGCCTGTGCCTTGGAGATTCCGCCCTCGTCCGAAAGATAGGGAACCAGGCTGAACACCAGCGAGGCGTTGGCCAGAGTGCTGGCGCCCGCGGTCAGGACGACGAGCCAGAAGGCTCTGGTGTGCCAAGCCTCGCGGGCGGTCCAACTCAGATCTGCATCCCTGCCGCCGGCGGGTCCCCTTCCGCTGATCGCAGCCCCCGTCGTCTCTGCTTGCTTGGCCCCGTCGGGCAAAAGCCCGATGTCCTCCGGCCGGCGCCGCATGAGCAGCACGATGGGAGCCACCAGTATCAGGCTGTAAAAGCCAAGGTATGCGTACGCGTTTCGCCAGCTTTGGCGGATGGCGATAAACGTGATCATCTGGATGTTGATGGCGCCGCCGATGGGACGGTAGGAAGGGACCAGGGCCAGGACGAGGTTGCGCCGGCGGCGGAAAAAGTTGACCGCGGTGGTGCGCGGGACCACGTTGACGAGAACCGGGTTGCTCACGGTGCGGCCCAGGATGTAGGCCGCGAAGAATAGCCAAGTGGCATGACTGCCGGAAAGGGCGAAGAAGGCCACCGCGGCGGTGACGAGCCCCACCGGCATCAAGGCGCGCGGGCCATAGCGGTCGGCCAACCACCCGATGAGCGGGGACAGCAGCGCGGAGCACCAGGTGCCGGCGGTGACGGCAAGGGCCAGGGTGCTCATCTTCCAGCCGGTGTCCTCGGTGATGAAGACTTGGATACCGCCCAGCGTCACCTGAGAAAACCCGGTGGCGGCGAAGGCGGCCAGGAAGGACATGCCCAGGATCAACCACCCATAGTAAAAGGGCGTCCTGGGCCTCCAGTCGACGACTGCCTTGACCAGAGAAATCACCTTATGTTTCGGATTGCGGACCGGCCGCCCCCACGATTCACCCGCCTCAATTGGTAGATAGGTTGGGACGCAGGATCTCAGGCCGGGCGGGACCGCGCTTCCGGCCCAAGGCCTGCCCCGGCTCCTTACCATTGCTCTTCGCCAGGTTCAGCTTAGGCCCTCTAATCGTTTGCGTTGCTTCGGCTGTTCCATATCCGCCTATGATGCCTCGAAGGACCCCTGGCCGGCTACTGCAACTCTCCGAGATCTACGCCCGGTGCTGATGCCGGGGAGGTGCGGCCCGCAGTATGAGGACCGCTTTGCGGTTGTCCGGGATGCTGGCGGCTTCTATTGGCCGGATGATGGCTGTTTGCATCGTCCCGGGATCAGCATGACCGGTGTCTCTACCCTTCGGGCGATGCGTGGCGCGCGTCTAATTTCGTAAGCGATTATGCGCCACGCGGATACATCTTTCAAGGGAGGGGTTCTATCCTGAAACCTGTCCGTGAATGAATTGCCGGTGACCTACCGAAGATATGTCGGACCCGGCCCGATGAGTAGGCTTGAGGGCGCCCGCGTCGCCGGGGGACTGACACGGTGGAAGGTCGCGGATCGGGTACCTATTGCGTTCCATACCCCAATGTCGATAGGTTCAGGACTTATGAACCGCCTTCTTAGCTGACCTTAGTACGAAATCCAGGTAGAATCAACGGGTAGAATCAAGTAGACGACGAAGCTGAAGGGCCTTCCCGCGTTTTCTCTTGCCGGTCGCCTGCGAACCCGATATCCAAAAGGCTCCGGAGTTTGATTCGCAACCGCATAGTAGGCCTATTCCGGCATGCCCGGAGGGTGTATCTCCCGCCCTCGTCGGCGCCGTCGCCATTGCCTCGGTTTCAGCCCACGTGGCGATAGACGCCTTAACTATTGGCCGCCATCTGCCGTTGTTGGCCCCCGTTACATTCACGGCGATAGGAGATTCCACGCCTGTCGGCGATTCCGTTTGAGCTAGGCGGGGTGCTGCTTGTGTGGGCCGCTTCGATCCGATACAATCGCCGCCTGATACAAGCGCCACCGGTAGCGACCTAGCCAGGCTCAGGCCCGGGAAGGCTCCGTCAATAATTCGGGTCGTCGCGACGAGCCGGCGCGGACGGGGATAGTCGAGCCGGTCCGCGGAGAGGCTGCCGAGTGTTTGAGTGCGTTCCGGACATCCTGCCCTGTGCCCACGCCGCGGTGAACCTGGGCAACACCGGGAAACAGATACTTGGAGGAATCGATGCGCATCCTGGATAGTCCGGGGTTGTATGCTTCGCTGGACCCGACCGGGCTACTCGAGCGGATGCAGGAATTGCCCAGACATTGTGAAGTCGCCTGGAGCCAAGCCAAAGCGCTCTACATTCCGGAGGGCTGGACCCAGATCGATAAGGTCGTTATCTGTGGGATGGGCGGTTCCGCCATCGCCGGAGACCTGGTGGCGGATCTGGCATCTTCCCAAGAGACGGTCCCCGTTTTGGTGGTCCGGGACTTCCGTCTGCCCTGCCACGTGGACCAACGTAGCCTGGCCATCGTATGCAGCTATTCGGGGAATACCGAAGAGACGCTGTCTCTGTACCGGCAGGCGGTCCGGGACAACGCCCGGGTACTGGTGGTTGCGGGCGGCGGATGGCTGGCGGAGGACGCCACCGCTCGCGGGATTCCGCTACTTCGCCTGGACATTCCGGGAGAACCCCGCGGCGCGGTGGGTTACATCCTCATGCTACTTTTGGGCGCGCTCCATCGCCTCGGTCTGATGAAAACCACGGAGCAGGACCTTCAGGCCATGGTCGACGCAGTGCGGCAGCAAGCTTCCCGGCTCGAAGGGAAGGTCCTCACTCGGGATAATCCGGCCAAACAGTTGGCCTTGGCGCTGGAGGCCAAGATCATCGCGGTATACGGTGGCGGTGTTTTTTCCGGAGTGGCCCGGCGTTGGAAGACCCAGTTCAACGAGAATGCCAAAGCGTGGGCGTTCTTCGAAGTCATTCCGGAGATGCTGCACAACTCGGTGGAAGCTTTCCGCGCCGTGCCCGGCATGGGTGACAAAGTGGCTGCCCTGCTGCTGCAACCCAGCGGGGGGCCGGAGGGCCTGCAAAAGCGCTTTCCGGTCGTTTTGGAAATGCTCGGGCAAGGCAACATTTCCTGTCAAGTGCTGCGGGGGATCGATGGCCCTCCTTTGGCGGAGGTTATGGCAATGCTCTCGCTGGGTGACCACGTGAGCTACTACCTGGCCTTGCTTAATGGAGTGAACCCGTCTCCCACGCCCGCGATTGATTCGGGCAAAGCGCGGTTGGCGAACCCCTGAAAAAGTAGCTGGAAGCGGCCTCATGGGTTCAGTCGTGGATCGCGTGGAGTGCGTGGAGAGTCTGGTTGATGTGGCGCCCTGGACGATGTATAATCCATCTGAAATGGATATACTTCGCGCAAACACCGCCAAAATAGCCCTAATTGGTTAAATGCTTTATCGCTATCCCTGGATAGCGTGGAGTGCGCCGGGAGAGTGCAACATCGGGTTCTTGCATTGTGCCGGTTGATTCCCGCAGCTAGAGAAACCAATGACACCGCTATTTCGTATTGGTAGGTGAGTGCGCCGATCATCAGTTGCTAGCCAACTGTCTATCCAGCCGAAGGAGGCCGCAGGTAGCATCCGGCCGCTATGGGTCGATTGAGTAACTGCCCCGGTGACAGCAGGGGGCAATTGCTACCGGGTTGGAGGGTGTGTGTTTCGCCCTTCCTGATTTATGCTATGCGGAACTGTCCGAATCTGGGTCCGGTTGGGGTGGGCCAAAGTTACCGGAGCTTCGTAGCGTGTCATTATGAAGCTAGCTAGGGTGGATGCAATGCCCGAGAACCGGACACGTCGGCTGCGGTCCTGTCTCGAAAATGTAGCTGGTCTGAGCGAAGAGCGGTTGTTGCGATCTGAAAAACCCGGATGGCAGATTCCATAATGAAGATATATTCAACTTCATATCACCATCGAGACATGTTGGATTCTCCAAACTCCCCCTGCACGTCGATCGTGCTCTCCAACGGAGCAATATGCGCAGTGTGAAGATCGGTTTCCCCGGTTTGGGGGCTCGGCTCAAGTACGCCAGGTCTAGCGCCAATTACAGCCAGGAAGGGATCGCCGAACTGCTTGGCGTTTCACGGGTCACGGTCCATCGTTGGGAACACGACCAGCGGACCGTTTCAAAGGATCACCTGGCGCACATGAGCGAACGATACGGTAAACCCATGCGGTGGTTCCTCGCCTTTGAAGAAGGCGACGTCGACCCGCTGGATGGGCGGTACGATACAGCGCGACGGATTTATCGCCGCATCTCGGAGATGCCTGAGCGCTATCGGGCCATGGTGGAAAGGGTAGTCGATGAGATGGCGGTAGGGTTGAACGGGACGGAGGAGTGAGGTTCGCGGGATAGACGCCCGCTTCGGGTCCGGCGCTCCGCCGGGTCGGAAGCCCGGCTTCGCCCTGATGCTCGCGGGAATCAGCGAGGTTCCCGGAACCGGGCGAATCCAACCACAGCGCCGCCGCCTCATCCGCCCCATCACCGGGACCGTGGGGCTTCCCCATGAGACCGGCGATCTCCCCAGCGGCAGAAGGTGGATCTCCTCAACGGGACCGGGCTGCCCGGTCCCATATTGAAACTTGAATGGTGCCCGGTATTTCGTCACGAAAACCGGGTACCCCCTCAGAGCATTAAAACCAATAGAGTACGTTTCACCAAGTTAGGGTCATTACACTGGGGAACAGCCCTGGGCACTCCCACCGCCAGAGATCTCCCTCCCCTCGGCTCGCCCGCCCGAAGCGGCGGGCGAATGTGCCCCTTGATAGTTAGCGCCGCTATCGCCGTTATTGAACCGGCATGGGCTGGGTCCATCTTGGTGGGCCCGGCAGGTGTCGAACCTGCGACCCGTCGGTTATGAGCCGACTGCTCTGCCGCTGAGCTACGGGCCCGCAAATGAAGCTTATTCCCGGCTGTTGGCGGGTGTCAAGAAAGGCGGCGATACCCTGGGCCCAGTATATTCGGGGATTTCCAGGGAACGAACGTCGCCGGGCATCTTTATCCTGGACTTTGCCAACCAACGAAAAGAGGTCCGTGCTCCGGTTCCCGGCGGCGGCACGGCTCCCGGCGGGGCACGGGGCTGAGGGTGTCTCTAAAGGATTCCCAGCCTTTCCCGGTACTCCGGGTCCCATCCGGCCAGCAGTCCCTCCTCCACCATCTGCTCCGGAGGGAGTTTGTTGGAAGGGTCGCCTTTTTGCGGCACTTCGGCCACCACCGAGTCCTGGACCAGGGCCAGGTATGTCGTCTCGTCGACTCCGAGAAGGTCTCGGAGCGTGGTTTGGTTGTGCTGTCCGAAGGCAGGCGCGGGGCCCTGGATCTTGACCGGGCTTCGCGAGAACTTGTAGGGACGGCCAATGAAGAGCCGGGTGCCGATGTCTCGCTCCGGCGGATAGGTGGCCCGCTCCAGGAAGTTCCTGCTCTTGTAGTGCGGGTCGTAATGCAGGTCCATTCCATTTAGGACCGGCCCCGCGGGGATTCCCTCGCCCTGGAGGAGGTGCATCAGATCGTACCTATCGGAGCCGCACGTCCAGGCGCCGATGGCCTGGTCCAATTCGTCATGGTGGCGCTGGCGGGATAAGAGATCGGCATAGCGGGGATCGGCGGCCAGGTCCCCCCGGTCCATGAGCCGGCACAGCGACTGCCACTGCTCGTCGGTGCCCACCGACAGGGCAATCCAGCGGTCCTCTCCCTGGGCCGGGTAGCAGCCCTGGGGAGCCCGGTAGGGGTGCCGGTTGCCGATACGGCCGCCGTCCCGGCCGTTGACCACTCCGTCAAGTATGTACTCGGAGGCGAACATCACGCCGGCCTGGTACATGCCGATGTCCACCCACTGCCCCTGGCCGGTTCGGTTGCGATAGCGCAGCGCCGCGGCGATGCTGAACACCGCCGTCCAGGTTGAGAGGAAATCGACAAACGAAGCGCCCGCTTTGGATGGGGCCTCGCCGGCGTAGCCGGTGAACCAGCAATGGCCGTGGGTTCCCTCCTGGGTGGTGGCCTGCGCGGGGAACCCTGAGTACGGTCCGCCGCCGTGGCCGTAGCCGGTGTTGGACACCATGACGATATCCGGCTTGATCTTGCGAAGGTTCGGGTAATCCATCCCCCAAGAGCGCATCACCCGAGGGGTAAAGTTCTCCATGATCACGTCGCTGATGCTGACCAACTCCCGGAACAGGTCCCGGCCCCGCTCGTCGGTCAGGTCCAAGACCACAGATTTCTTGCCCCTGTGGAGCAGGTTATAAGTAGATGGGCGGTTCCACCAATCCTCGCCATGTTTCCCTTCGGGGAACATGCCGGCGTAGCCCCCGGTGCGGGTGACATCGTGGCGGCTTGGCCCTTCAATCTTGATAACCTCGGCGCCCAGGTCGGCCAGAAGGGCGGCGGCGTAGGGCAGGGCGAACACGTAGGTTGAGTCTATAATGCGGATTCCTTCGAGCGGCAAGTGGGACGTCACGGGGTACCTCATCACCTTTGATCTAAGAACTTCCTAACCGCGGAGACCGCGGAGAGCGCCGAGATGGGACAGAGACTCTTGAAACTACCTCGGCGGGCTACTGCCGCCGACCTATGTGCAACCTCTTGAACTCCAATACAGCAAACCTTGCTCCGAGCAAATCCCCCTGCGTCCCACTCTATGAAAAGGGGACCGAGGGGGATTATTTCACCCTCAACGCCTTGGCTTGAGATTAGCTGTCAATACAACGATCAGTGGGTAAACCTAAATTACGTTCAACTGGCGGAGCTGGCACATTTCCTGTTGGGAGTAGCCCAGGCCGTCGACGTAGATTTCCTGGTTGTGCTGCCCCACGGTGGGTGTGCACCAACGCAGGGCGTAGGGCGTCAGGCTGAGGTTGAACAGCACCGCCGGGACCTTGATCTTGCCGATCACCGGGTGGTCAACCTCCCGAAAGAAGTTGCGGGACTTCAATTGGGGGCATTCCGCCAGCTCCGACGGGGTCTGTACGATGCCGAAGAGCACTCGGGCCTCGCCTGCCTTGGTGAAAAGGTCCCACTTGCTCCGGTCCTTGATTGTGTTCAGGACGACCCGGTCCACTTCCTTGCCGTTCTGGTCTCGCCAGTTCGCGTCCGAGAACTTGGGGTCCTCCATCTCCGACGACCCGAAGAAGGCGGCGACGTCCATCCAGGTGCGGCCGGCTCCGATCTGGACGATGATCCAGCCATCGGCGCAGGGCATCGGGTGTTGGAAATTGCCGCCCCCTTGGCGACGGCGGGCCGAGATGCCACCCATGAAGGGGTACATGGACTGAGGGGCGATCATGCTGGATGCCACACACTCGGTCACGGACACGTCGATCTGCTGACCCACCCCGGTATTCTCTTGCATGAACACGCCCATGGCGGTGGCGGCGGCCGCGTTTAGCCCGGCGTCGTACTGGGCTTGGAAGCCACCGTGCTTCAACGGCTCCCGGCCCTGAAAACCGCTAATGCTCATTATTACGCCCATGGCGTAGCTGACTATCTCCTCGCCCTGGAACTGGCTGTAGGGGCCGTCCTGGCCGAAGGGAGTGATGGAGGTCATTATCAGCCCGGGGTTGAGTAGCGCCAGGTCTTCGTAGCCAAGCCCGAGGGACGGCAGATAGCCTGGCCGGAAGGATTCGATGATGACATCGATCTGCGGCACTAGTTTCTTCAAGATGGCCTGGCCGGTGGTGGTCTCGAGGTTAAGGGTGGCGCCCTTCTTGTTGAGGTTCAGCACCAGAAAGAGGAGGCTTTTTTCGGGATGAGGGTCGTCATGGTAAAAGGGGCCCATCCGGCGCAGGCCGGCCCCGCCGGGAGGTTCGAGCTTCAGCACGTCGGCACCGTAATCGGCCAGCAGGCGGGCACAGAAGGACCCGGCGATGTCCTCGCTCAAGTCCAGCACCTTGACCCCGTCCAACGCGCCGACGGACATCGCGGCCGGAAACCCTTCTTCAACAACCACTTTGGGTCCGTGTCTCCTTTCCGAGCAGTTCGATCCGTGGGGAGGCAATGCCTGGACCTCAGGCTTGGGCCGCAATTGCGGGACCGGCGCCTCGCGCCGCCGGTCCACCGAGCCTCGAGCCAGAGGGATTGTAGCGGAATCCGCCAGGCATGGCAAATGTCCGGAAGCTGTCGGACCGGCCCTTATTGTCCCGAATTGGGGCTGAAATGGCCCTCCAGCATCGCCTGGAACTCCAACGGAGTGAAGCTGTATTCCTGGGTGCCGTGGGCCTGGACCGCGAAGTGGGCGCACACCGTTCCCATCTTCGCGGCCCACTCCACCGAGTAGCCTTGGATCAGCCCTTTGATCAAGCCACCGCGAAAGGCGTCGCCCGCCCCGGTGGGGTCGGCCACCTTACCGGTCGGCACGGAGGGTATCTGGACCGCGCCCTTCTGAGTAAGCACCTCACAGCCGCGCTCGGCCTTGGTGGTGACGATGGTATCCACGCCTTCAAGGAGTTGGCCGGCCGATAGACCGGTTTTGTCTTTGATCAACTCCAGTTCGTAGTCGTTGGAGACGAGCATCCTGGATTGTTGGATGCTCCGGGCCAGGTCGTCGCCCTGCCATGCGGGCAGCGATTGGCCGGGATCGAAGATGGAGAAGATACCGCGCTCGTGGTATGCCTGGGAATAGACCGCCATGTCCTCCAGGTTACCCGGGGCCACTATCGCGATGGATTTCGCGGGGTCGATCTCGGTGAGATCGCAGGATGAAACGTGTTTCATCGCGCCCGGATTGAAGCTCGTGATCTGGTTGTGGTCCCTGTCGGTGGTGATGTAGGCGGAGGCGGTGAACTCCTCCGGTATTACCCGGATATCCCTGGTGGCAATACCGTGCTGTTCCAACCATTGGAAATACTGCTGGTGATCGGGTCCGACGGTGGACAGGATCCGGGGCCGCTCCCCCAATAGGGCCAGCGCGTAGGCGATGTTGCCCGCGGTGCCGCCGAACCTCTCCGTCAGACCGCTCACCGTAAAACTCACGTTGAGCAGGTGAATCTTGTCCGGAAGAATAGAATCGGAAAACCGGCCAGGAAAGTCCATGATCCGGTCGTAGGCCATGGAGCCAGAAACCAAGATACTCATCAATAACAACCCTTCTTCCTAATTGGGGCGCCGGCCCGTTGACCACCGGCCAAGGACAGGCGCCACCCCACCGGCTTCACTGTAACCCGGCCGGCGGCGGGGCGCAACGTCCGGCGGGCCGTCAACAGCCGTGCCGGCCCGCCAGATCGCCGGTGAACCGCACCGGGTCTCCGGGTTCGATTCCCGCCGAATCTGCCTCTCCCGCGTTGATTTCCAGGACGTACCGGGCCGGCGCCCCCGGGGAGAACCGGGGCAACTGGTCTGGGGTTTGGCCAGGCTCCGGCGGCGGCGCATTGAAGGTGATGTCGACGACGGTGCACCCGGCGCCGATCCAAACCATGTCCAGGGAGAATAGCATGTCGATCATCCAGAAGGTGTACTTGCTCTCCCGCTCGAAGATGAACAACATTCCGCTGCCGGGAGTTAGCGGCGGGCTGCCCGACAGTCCTTGAGTACGCTGGGCGCCGGTGATGGCCGGCTCCACTTCGAAAGTGGCCGTACCCACTTTGATTCCAGGCTGCCGAGGGGTCTCCGGAGCGCCGGTTGGGGTGGCCTCCACTACTGGGGCGACCCCGGTGGTGCTTGCCTGAGCAGGGAAGGGGCTCGCCGTTGGAAAGCTGGTAGCTGCCGGAGCAGGCGTGGGAATCGTCGCGGAAGGGCTTGGCGTGGCCGCCGCCGGAGGAGACCCATCGGCGTCGCCGGGGGCGGTTCCGCCGCAGGCCACGGCAATCCCCAGAACCAGGAGGAACACCCAGCGCGTCATAGGGCGATGGTAGCGCAGGCAACCGAAAATCTCAAGGAATGGTCCCAGTGCCTCTGGGTCACCGCCGCTGCCCCAGTTTCCCGGCAAGGAGACACCGAGACGGGAAGACAAATTCGGGGAGATGCCTCTCCCGCGGCGAAGTGCGTCCGGGAGGGTGACCGAGGGCCGCGGCTTATTGACTAACCAAAAGGGACTGGAGTAGTCTGTATGGCGTCAAGTCCGTCCAGGAGGGTTAGAGTATGACTCAAGAGACCCAATCCGCGCTAACTCCCGAAGTGAAAGCGATGATCGGGGTCAGCGGAGAAATAGTCGAGGCCTGGGGAGTGGTTAACGAAGAGTACCTCCGTAGGTTCACCCAGGCGGTCATGGATCCGGATCCCAGATACTGGGACGAGGATTTCGCCAAGACCACCAGGTACGGCGAGCTAATTACTCCGCCGATCATGGTCAGCTACATGGCCACCCGCATCGCGCCGGGCAAAGGCGATCCGATAACCCAGGCTTTTATCGATGACCCCGAGTCCGACGGCATCGGCCGGGTGGCCAAAACCGGGGCCCTGCCCGCCGTCCCCACTCCCCTGGTGCGAGTGCTCAACGCGGGGAACGAGCTTGAAATCCGCAGTTATCCCAGCCTTGGCGACAAGATATTCTTCCAGAACAGATACGCGGATATTCGAGAACGGGTGGGCCGGGAAGGCCAGTCCTTCCTGATCGTCACCACCGAGACAACCTACAAGAACCAGAACGGCGAGATACTCTGCATCAACCGGTCCTCGAGTATCCGTCGCTAAGCCCCCCACCCGTGACGTCCGAGAGACACTCCCTATGAAAGTGAGGTGGCACCAATGAGCGCTCCGCTGGATGAACTACTGAAGATGTCCCCCCAGGAAATCCTGACGCACAACGACAGGCCGACCGGGGACGAGTTGCGCACCAAGCAGCAGCTCTACTATGAAGACGTGCATGAGGGGATGGAGCTACCCAAGTACATCTACAATCCCACGCCCACCCACCTGTTCCGGTGGAGCGCGGCGATTGAGAACTTTCACCGGATCCACTACGATCTGGACTTCGGCATGAACCACGACAAGAACCCCAGCATTCTGATCCACGGCTCCTGGAAGCAGAGTGTGGTGCCCCAGTTCCTCAAGGATTGGACGCTTCCCGGAGGTTGGCCCTGGAAGGCCCGCTTCGAGCACCGGGCAATGCTGGTGCCGGGCGACGTCGTGATCATGTGGGGCAAAGTAACCGGCAAGCAGGTTAAAGGCGGCATCGGCCTCATCGACCTGGAGATCGGAATGAAGACCCAGGACGGCATCGAAAGCATGCCCGGCACCGCCACCGTGGCACTTCCCCTGAGGGACGGACCGGAAATCCCCTACCCGTTTGTGCCTCCGGCCGATTAGGGGAGGGCTCTCGCCCAGGGCTTGCTGGGAAACGGGGCCCGGGTGCGCGGCTCGCAGCCCGCCGTCAGCAATCAGCCATACCATTTGACACGAACGGCATGAACCGTCGCCCACGGTCCCCGGTTCCCTCCGGTGTGAGTGGCCCGAGACCTCCTCGCGGATAGACCAACGCTGACGGCCAGATGCTCATTAAGAGGTAGACGAACGAAATGGCCCGATTTATCGCGATTCACAATGTATCCGGTGTCACGGAAGAGCAATTCCGGGAGAAGCTGGGCGGCGTCGCCAAATGGCGCCCCGACCGCCGCACCACGATCCTCAAGGTGTACGCTGATTTCAAAAGCGGCACCATGGTGTCGGAGTGCGAAGCTGCGGAGCAGTCCCACTTCGAGGACTGGATCAACCTGGCGGGGTGGCCCGCCGCTTCCATTCACCGGGTGGATATTATCTGCCAGGTTGGCAACTTCTGGAAGATGTGATCCCGGCTCCAGCCGCCTGAATCCTGCCCAGACCGTCTCCGGGGACTGCGAAATGGTCAAACCGGCCGGTTCGGGTCCCTAGACCTCGTTAAATCGCGGGACGGGCGGGTTCAGCCCGGTTCTTCGCCGGGGAACCACCCCCAGACCCAGAGTGGCCAGCAACGGAACCAGACCCTGCCCAGGATGACATGCCGGTTGACCGGACCGAAGGCGCGGCTGTCCTGGCTGTCGTTGCGGTTGTCGCCCAGAACGACGTACTCCTCCGGCCCAGTCCACCACTCCCGCCGATCCCCCTTGGGTGCCGCGGTCCCCCGGTTCAGATAGGTCTCTTCCACTGGGACTTCGTTGACGTATACCAGGCCGCCCTCAAGCCGGATGTCCTCGCCGGGGAGGCCGATGATCCGCTTGATGTAGAAGCGGCCGGTCCCGGCCGGGTTCCGGAGCACCACGACGTCACCCCGGCGCACCCGGCCCCCCGGGAGCCGAAGCCGCACCGCCAACACCGACTCACCGCTCGACAGAGACGGCAGCATGCTGTCGCCGTTCACCACGTATCGGGCCGAGGAGAACAGGCGGATCAGCGCCTGGAGGATGCGTGACGGCTTTGTCATGATCGATTCGAGCTTCAGCTCCAGCCGGACCGGGCCTCGGATCCGGAATCGTTTCCCAATGACCGGCAGAGTGCCGGCCGCCTTCGCCAGTATTGTAGGTTGCCCCACGCCGGCCGGCAACCGCTCTTCCGTGGCCTCACCCGTTTCATTCCGCCAAGCCCTCGCCCTTTGGGAGAGGGACGACTCCGGCGCAGCCGGGGTCCGGGTGAGGGCCCGCAACCCCATCTCTCCTAGACTGCCGGCAGACTCCGCCCTATAATTTGGGGTATTGGACGGCTGGCAGGAGCCGATCCCGGCAGGCCGGCCGTGCTGCGTCGCATAATCCGGCTTGCCAACACAACTCTAAGGGGGTTTCCCATGTCCAACGGAACTGTCCGAGTGGGTCTCATCGGCGCGGGGCGCAACACCCGTGACCGTCATATACCCGGGTTTCAGAAGATCCAGGAGGTGGAAATCGTCGCCGTGGCCAATCGCAGCCGCGAGTCGGGGCAGCGGGTGGCGGAACAGTTCGGCATCCCTCAGGTTTATGACAATTGGCAAGCGCTGTTGGAAGACGATAGCATCGATGCCGTCTGCATCGGCACCTGGCCCTACATGCACCGTGCCATCACCCTGGCCGCGCTGGCGAAGAACAAGCACGTGCTGTGCGAGGCGCGCATGGCCACCACCGCCCAGGAGGCCCGCGACATGCTGGCCGCCTCCAGGGCCAATCCCCATCTGGTGAGCCAGATTGTCCCTTCCCCATTGAGTTTCAAAGTGGACGGCCTGCTCAATCAGTTAATTGGCGACGGCTATCTGGGAAACCTGCTGGCGGTTGAGCTGCAGGCACTGGCCCCCGGTTTTGTGGACCTTGACGGCCCCCTCCATTGGCGCAATGACCGGGACCTGAGTGGCTACAACATCCTCAATATGGGCATCTGGTACGAGGCGATGATCCGGTGGGTGGGCCGGGCGACCGAGGTAATGGCCATGACCACGGTTACAGTGCCTTTCCGGAATGACGACGATGGAAACCGGGTCGGCATCACCATCCCCGACCACGTCGATGTCCTGTGCCGGCTGGCCGATGGAGCCCAGGCCCACTTGCGGGTCAGCGCCGTCACCGGGCTGTCGCCGGGCAATGAGGTCTGGCTGTACGGCAGCGAGGGCACCCTCCGCTTGGACGGGAAGCTCAACGTTTACGGAGGCAAGCGGGGCGACAGGGAACTCTCGGAGATCGCCAACCCTCCGGAGAAGCAATACTCCTGGCGGGTGGAAGCGGAGTTTATCGGCGCCATCAGGGGCGAGGAATTGGTTACCCACACCCCCTTCTCCGTCGGCGTCCACTACATGGAGTGGACCGAGGCGGTTACTCGCAGCGCCCAGACCGGGCAGGTTGTCTCCCTGCCGCTGTAGCGGGGCGGGCCCGGGTCCCCGCCAACTCGCCGACCGGTGTGCGTCGAAGCTCTTGCCGGCTCTACCGGGCAATCAAGTGAGGGAAGTTGCCGTTAGGCCTGAGGCCGAGATCGAAGAAATGACCGAGCCCTCGAGGAGGGGTCGAGGGCTCGGTCGTCGCAGAGAACCTCCGAGGGCGTTAGGGGGTAACGGCCCCAGTCAGTTTGGAGGGCTGTAGGGAAACAGGTCCGGGAAAGCGAACCCGGGAACGTTGGGTATCATCGGGTACCGGGTTGCGTGGGTCCCGGCGGACCCTGGTAAGGGAAAGGTTGGGTACTTGGCGAAGGGGTTCTCTCCCGCCGGCCAATCACCTAGGGTGACGACGATTTTCCCTTTGCCGGAGCCCCGGTAAACCGTGAGAGGAACATCGGTTCCAGGTAGGTGCCGGTCCAGCTCGGCAAAGAATCCGGATAGCGAGTCCACCGGAATCCCGTCCACCGCGATGATCGTGTCCCCACCTGCCGCCAGTTGGGCTTGACCCACGGTGCCCGAAGGGATCAGTCCAGCCAAATGCGCCGGACTATCGAGAACGACTCGGCTCACGTATATTCCAGTCCTCGTCGGCAGGTTCAGCCGCCGCGCCAACAGGTCGCTCACCGGAGTGCCGACTATCCCGAGATAGGTGGGCTCTGTCGATTGGCTATCTTTCAGCCTGGGCAGAAGGCGGACCAGCGTATTCACGGGCAGGGCGAACCCCATGGGGCGGCTGGCCCGCTGGTTGCCGGCCCCCAGGTCCTCTATTCGAACGGAGGTGTTGATTCCCACAACCTGGCCGGCCCGGTTGAGCAATGGCCCGCCCGAATCACCCGGATTAGTCAAGGCGTCGGTCTGTAGATTCCCGTGCATGGGCCGGGCAATATCGCTGCCCAGGACCCGGTCGATCCCGCCGATGATTCCGACGGTTACCGAGCCTCCCAGGCCAAAGGGACTACCGATGCCGATCGCCATTTGTCCGGGATTCGCCGCGGAGGAATCGCCCAACTCGACCGGTTCGATGTGCGCCACCGAAGCCGCATCGACCTTGAGCAGGGCCAGGTCATTGCCGGGGCTGGTTCCCAGAATAGCCGCCTCGGCGGTGGTGCTGTCTTGGAAGTCCAGCATCACCCTGTCGGCTCCCCGAACAACGTGATAGTTGGTGGCAATGTGCCCTTCCCCATCGATGAGAAACCCACTCCCGATAGCGATGCGGCCGTAGGATTCGCCGAACCGGAGGTCCGCTTTGACGACCACCACCGCCGGGCTGACCCGGCCGTAGATATCCTGCACCAGCCCTTCGTCGAACAGGGTGGGGAAGGAGGCCGCGGCAACTTCGTCCTCGGCAGGTCCCAGCCAGGCCTGGGCGAGCACCAAGATTACCACCGCCGAAGCCGCGGTAACTGCCAGCGCGGAGAATTTGGTAATCCCATACATCGTTCTAGTGGTTCCCGTGACTTGAACCACAAGGGCATTATAAGACATAATGTTTAAGTTCTGGTTAAGAATCCAGAGGACTTCGAGGGATACTTAGCCTTGGGGCTTGATTTGACCAGCCGCGGGCAGGGCCCGATCTGGCGAGTTTTTTTCCCGAGGGCTGCCCTTGGGCGTGAAACCGGCGCGCTACCGCCGTATCAGGCGGTTGCCGAGCATTCTGCAAAACTTGCTCCAGCATCCGGCCCGCCGCGGAGGGCCGCCGCGAGAACGAAAAGGGAAAGCCGTGTTGCCCCACCATATCTGGGGCAACACGGCTTTGTGTCTTTCCTCTCCCCAACAACCTGTCGATGTGGTTCGACAGGCCCGACTTCGTCGAGACTCTCGATGGAATTGGAGATCACCGGGAACGGGCAAAGTCCGTTCGCCAATAGATCGTCGAAGGGCTTGGGCTCAAACCCGCCGGAGCCGCTGAATTGTTATTCAGTCTAGCTGGGAGCTGTCCCCGCCACCGGCGCTCCGGTCGCGCCGCGGGCGTTCTCCCGAGAAGAAGCTCCCGTCAAAGAAGCTCGCGGCGCCCTCCGGAGTGATGTAGATCAGCCTGGCAACCACCAGGCCGTCCTCTCCCAGTTGTCCGATCACGGCTACCTGTGCGCCTGCCTGAAGGTCCTCCAGCTCCGCTACCGCGAATCTCTGGATCACGGTCTCGTCATTGATGGTTGCCTGCTGCGCTCCCTGGGCCGTTTCTACCGTCACCGTGTTCCCCTCGACCTGGTTTACAGACCCGGTCAACGCCCCCCGGCCTCCGAAACCCTGGCCGAACCGCTGCCTGATCTGGGACAGGTCATCCGGCGAGACCTCGCCCGATTGGAACTGCTGCCTGATCTGGGACAGGTCATCCGGCGAGACCTCGCCCGATTGGAACCGCTGCCTGATCTGAGCCAGGTCATCCGGCCCAAGCTCCCCCGATTGGAACTGCTCACGGAGACGGGCAAGCTCTTCCGGGCTGGCGTTTGCCCGCTGAAAGCCCTGACCGGACTGGTCGGAGCCCTGCTGCTGGAGACCGGCCGCCGGCCGCAGCGGGGAGCTGTCCGCGGATGAGTCGTTACCCTGGCTCTTGCCCAGCGCCACGCCGCCGATGAAGGTCCCTCCGAAACTGACTCCGAGAACCACAAATACCGTCAGCATCATCATGAATGACTTGGTCACGAGTGTATCTCCTTCTATCTGCGAGTCACCTTGAGCTTATCCAATAATCAGCTACTATGGATCGACAGGTCCGACTTCATCGAGACTCTCGATGGAATCGGAGTTCACCACGAACGGGGGAGAGCTGCCCAAGCGGGGGAAATCCGTTCGTCCTGGGCTTGTCGAAGGAACATGAGCGACCTCCTTTGGAGTTGTTGGATAGGTGCTCAATCGTACCTCAAGGCTTCGATGGGGTGCAGCCTCGCCGCCCTCATGGCCGGATAGATGCCAAAGAACAGGCCGATGGCCGCTGAAACAACCAGCGCCAGGATGGCGATGTCAGCGCTGAACGCGGTCTGGGTGGGCGAGTTGCCAAACAATGTCCTGCCATCCAGCACCTTGGTGAGCACCACCCCCAAGGCGACCCCCACCCCCCCGCCGCCCAGGCTGAGGAAGGTGGCCTCCGAAACAAACTGGAACAGGATATCCCTTCGTTTGGCGCCCATGGCTTTGCGGATCCCTATTTCCCGGGTCCGCTCCGTTACCGACACCAGCATTATGTTCATGACACCGATGCCGCCCACCAGCAGGGAAATGCCGGCTATGGCGCCCAGGAAGACCACGAAGGTCTCGGTGGTCTCCTCCAGGGTCTCGATGGTATCTTGCTGGCTGCTGACGATAAAATCGTCGTCGCTGGTGATGCGGTGGCGCAGCCGGAGCACCGTGGCGACCTCGTCCATTGCCGCGTCCATCTGCCCCAGTTCATCCACCTGTATGTTGACCGTCTGGACGCTTACGCCGCCTCGGGCCGTCCGCTGGCGGGCCAGGCGATAGTAGGCCGTGGTGATCGGCACCATCACCCGGTTGTCGAAGGAGCCAAATGAGCTTCCTCCTTTGCTTTCCAGCACGCCGATAACCTGGAACTGGCGGCCGTTGACCCGGATTGGCTGGCCCACCGGGTCCCGGAAACCAAAGAGAGTCTCGGCCACGGTGGACCCCAGCACCACCACCTGGGAGTTGTTCCGAACGTGTCCCGCCGCGATGAACTGGCCGGAAGCCACGGGAAAGTTGCGCACGAACTCGTATTCCGGGGTCACGCCGACCACCTGAGTGGAGGTGTTCTCCCGGCCCGCCACCAACTGGGCGGAGGTGGTCAGCTCCGGCGCCACCATGGCCACCAATGGCGAGAAGACCGGATCCAAAAGGGCGTAGGCGTCGTCAAGGGTCAGGGTTGACGCGCTTCCCTGGCCGCCGAAAACCCCTCCCTGGCTGCTCTCACCGGGCCTCACGAAGAGCAGGTTGGTTCCCAACTCCTGTATCCTCTCGGTTATCGTCTGCTGGACGCCCCGGCCGATGGCCATGAGGGAGATGACGGCCGCCACTCCGATGACGATGCCGAGCAGCGTCAAACCCGCCCGCAGCTTGTTGGACCCCAGGGATGACAGCGAGATGCGCAGGGTCGTGAGCAGGTTCATGGACGCTGCTCCGGGTCTCCCGGGGCCCGGGCGCCCTCCCCGGACGCTTGGGCCTGGCGGGGCTGGGCCACGGCTTCATCGCTGACCACCTCTCCATCACGCACCGAGATGACGCGGCGGGTGGCGGCGGCAATGTCCGGCTCGTGGGTGACCAGCACCACGGCGATCCCCGCTTCCCGGTTCAACTTCTGGAGGATGGCGACGATCTCCTGGCTGGAGCGGCTGTCCAGGTTCCCCGTGGGCTCGTCCGCCAGGAGGAGGGAAGGGTCCTTGACCAGCGCCCGGGCGATGCCGACCCGCTGCTGCTCGCCCCCGGAAAGCTCGGCCGGCCGGTGCTTGGCCCGGTGTCCCAGCCCCACCTTCTCCAGGGCTTCCAGGGAGCGCCGGCGCCGGTCCCTGCCGTTGCCATAGAGCAGGGGCAGCTCCACATTGGCCAGAGCGGAAATTCGGGGCAGCAGGTTGTACGTCTGGAATACGAACCCTATCTTCCGGTTGCGAATCTCCGCCAGCCGGTCGTCCCCCAGGCGGCCCACGTCCTCCTCCTCCAGAAAGTACCTTCCCGAAGTGGGCACGTCCAGGCATCCGATAATGTTCATCAGGGTGGACTTACCAGAGCCGGAAGGCCCCATGATGGCCACCATCTCGCCCTGCCGGATGGACAGGCTGGCGCCACGCAGTGCGGCGACCTCCACCGAGCCCATACGGTATATTTTGGTCACGTTTTCTAACTCGATCATTGAATTCCAACTAATTGCTCCCCCTCCCTTGATGGGGGTCTGAGGTGCGCTGAGCCTAGCCCAGCGCACCTCAGACCCTTTTCGGGGCGGGTGGGAACTCGATTGCTGGTTCACCCGTTGTGTAGGTCTTCCCGGCGCCATCAGCCCTCGTGATGGCTTCTCCAATGTCATCCCGAACACTCCGAAGGAGAGTGGGGAACCGTGGGTGGGCGGCTTGGATGACCCTGAGACCCGTCGCTCCGCTCGGGGTGACATTCAAGAAACTTGCGCATCGGAATAGCAAGCAAACGAAGCACCTGGTAACGGTCACCTGCCGCCCCGCCCGATGCCGCCGCCACCGCCGCCGCCGAAGCCGCCTCGTAGCTGGCGGAAGGCGGCGAAGGGGTCGCTGGCCGCCTGAGTCACCTCCATGACCACCTGGTCTCCCTCGGCCAGCCCTTCGCGGACCGCCGTCCAGAAGTCGTCGCTGCTGCCCAGAACCACGGTCCGCTCCTGAATGCCGCTGCTGGTCATCACCCGGACCACCGGCGCTTCAAAGCTGCCGTAGAGGGCCTGCTGAGGCACGCGCAACACGTCGCTTTCCTGGCTGAGGATGATGTTGGCGACGGCGCTCAGCCCTTCCCGGATCTGCATCCCTTCGGGCACCTTCATCTGGACACGAATGGGATAGGTCACCACACCCTGCTGGTTCAGCGCGGCCGGGGCGATTTCAGAGATGATGCCCTCCAGGGTTTGGCCGGGGAAAGCGTCCATGGACACCACCGCCTGGGCCCCCACCTGGACCAACCGGACGTCGATCTCGTCCACGATGCCGTCGACCTCCACGACGCTCGAATCGACGATCTCGAGGATTGGGGAGTTGCGGTTGACATCGTCCCCTTCCTCTACGTGTACCACGGAGATAAAGCCGTCCATGGGGGCTTTGAGGCTCGCGCCGTCCACCTGCCGTAGGGCCTCCGCCGCCGCCAGTCGAGCCGAGGCGATGACCGCCTCCTGAAGCGCCAAATTGGCGGGGTCCGGGCCTCGCAGCAGCTCCGCCAGGTCGTCTTCGGCCTGGGCGAGGGCGGCCTGAGCCGAATCTACCTGCTTCACCTTTAGCGCCAACTCCGCGGGGTCCGGGTCCTGCAGCAGCTCCGCCAAATCCTCTTCGGCCTGGCCCAAGGTTGCCCGCGCCAGGGATACCAGGGCTTCACTCACCGCCAATGTCAAAGGGTCGAGCCCGGCCTCCAATTCCGCCAGCTTATCTTCAACCTCCACCAGGTTGGCGGCGGTCAGGGCCACCTCGGCTTCCCTGGCGGCCAACTCCAGCGGGTCAATTCCCGCGCCGGCGGCCGGATTGCCCTCTCCCGTGGCCGTTCCGGCCCCGGCGCCAAATTCCGCCAGCGATTCTTCCGCGACCGCCAGCTTGGCGCTGGCCAGGTCCACCGCCGCGTCGCTCTGCTGGAGCCGCAGCGGGTCCAGGCCTTCTTCCAGCTTGGCCAGGTCCGCTTCGGCTTTCGCCAGAGTTGCTTGGGCCAGGTCCACCTCCGCCGCCGACTGCTGACGTTCTAGAGGGGCCGGCCCCTGCCCCAGCTGGGTAAGGTTCCCGCGGGCCTCGTCCAGATTGGATTGGGCCAGCTCCACCGCCGCCTCCAGTTGCTGGCGTCGCAACGGGTCGGCTCCCTGCTCCAACACGGCCAAGTCTGCCCGGGCCTGTACCAGGTTGGATTGGGCCAGATCCAGTGCCGCCTCCAGTTGCTCCACCTGGGCGACGGTTTCTTGAGCGTCATCAAGTTCGACCTGGCGGAGGTCCACCAAGGTCTGTGCCGGGGCGATATGAACCGCCAGACCCGCTAAACCTGCTTGCTCCGAGAGGATCAGAGAGGCAAGCTCGTCCTGGGCTTCATGGAGAAGGGCCGCGGCGTCGATCTTGGCCTGCCGAGCCGTGTCCAGCCAGCCGGAGTTGGTCTGCTCGTAGCTGTCCAGGGACGACTGGGCTTGCACCAGGGAAAGCTCGGAGTTGGCCTTGGTTTGAATTGCCTGGACCAGCTGCTGTTCGTGATCCGTGGCGAAGTCGTTCACGGCTTCCCTGGCCTGCTCCAACGCCAGTTCGGCGTCGGCCTCGGCCTGGCGCTCCAGGACCAGCTCCTGGCTGTAATCCGTCGAGAGGCCGGCCAGGGCATCTTGAGCTTGCTCCAGGGCCAGCTCGGCGTCGGCCTTGGTTTGGCGTGCCTGGATAAGCTCCTGTGTGTGATCCGTCGAGAGGTCGGCCAGGGTGTCTTGCGCTTGCTCCAGGGCCAGCTTGGCGTCGGCCTTGGCCTGGCCTGCCTGGGCCAGTTGCTGGTCATAATCGGATGGGAAGGTGTCCAGAGCATCCTGGGCTTGCTCCAGGACCAGCTTGGCGTCGGCCCGGTCCCGTCGTGCCTGGACCAGCTTCTGGCCGTGGTCTTGCTCCAGGCCGGCCAGCGCCTGTTCCGCATCCTGCAGGGACAGCCTGGCGTCGGCCACCACCCGTTCCTGGGTCTTGATGTCCTGCTCTGTTTGGGGCTCCCTGGCGTCGGCCAGGGCCTCGATGGTCTGTTCGTGCTGGAACTTGGCGTCGGCTACCATCTCCCGAGCCTGGGCTAGGACCAGGGCTCCAGGATTTTTCATCTCGTCGAGCGCCTCTTCGGCATCTTGGAGTGCGACCCTTACCTGAGCTGCGGCCTGCTCCAGGGATGCCAGCGTGGTCTGGTCGAGCTTGGCCAACACCCGGCCTTCCGAGACCCGTTGGCCCTCCTTGGCCGGCACCTCTTCGATGGTGCCCTGGGAGCCGAAAGTGAGCGTCTCCCGGTTGGGGAAGGTCAGGTTGCCGTTGGTCGAGACCTGGTTCACCAGGTCGCCGTACTGTACCGGTATGAGTTGCTGGCCCTCACCCAGGTCTTTCGAGCCCGAGCTGCCGGCCCGGTCGTAGACGCCGTAGGTGGCGCTGGCCGCTCCCAAAAGAACGAAAGCCAGCACGATGATCTGCCAAACGTTCAGCTGTTTGAACACGTTCAGTAGTGCGACCACGGTCAGTTGACCCCTTTTCTCGTTTGACTACCGGACATCCGGCTCTGCCGATGGGTGGGCGATTGGCAGCTCGAAAACAAACCGGCTTCCCTGACCCTTGACGCTCTCCGCGCCGATGGCGCCCCCGTGGGCCTCCACCAGCTGCTTGGCAATGGTTAGCCCAAGGCCGGCGCCTCCGGTGCTCCGGGTCCGGGAGCGGTCCACGCGGTAGAAGCGCTCGAAAACCAGGGGCAGGTCTTCCGGGTTCAGGCCCTCCCCGGTGTCGGCCACGGTGATCCTGGCCGCGGCCCGGCTTTCCGGCGCCGTCATCTCCGCCGACACCGTTACCCGGCCGCCCTCCGGGGTGTGGACGATAGCGTTCTCCACCAGGTTGGCCACCACCTGGGCGATCCGGGTCCGGTCCATCTGCACCAGGGGAAGCCGGGGAGGGATCTCCAGGGAGAGGGCGACCCCCTTGGCCTCGGCTCGGGGACGGAACGGCTCCACCGCCCGCCGGAGCACGTCTTCCAGGGAATCCGGTTGCAAGCTCAGGGTGAGGGCTCCCGCCTCCGCCAGGGCGAGGAGCCTCAGGTCTTCCACCAGCCGGGTCAGGTGCAGTACCTGCTGGTAGATCGTATCCATGGTGGTGGTGTCGGGCTGGAGCAGCCCATCGTGCACGGCTTCCAGGTAGCCCTGGATATTGGACAGAGGGGTCCTGAGTTCGTGGGCCACGTCGGCCATCAAGCTCCGGCGCTGCCCCTCCGCCCGCTCCAGGTCTTCGGCCATGGAGTTGAAGGTGTGGGCCAGCTGGCTGATTTCGTTCCGTCCCGTGGTGGACACGCGCTGCGAAAGGTCGCCCCGGCCCAGGCGCCGGGCTGCCGCGCTCAGGCCTCTGGCCGGAGCCAGCACCCGCCGGGACAGCAGCCCGACCAGCATTACCCCCGCGGCCCCTGCTGCCAGGCCGGTCCAGAGCAGTGACCGGTTCGTAGTGGAGACCAGCCGGGACAGAGGTGGCTCAGGGGCAATTTCCGGCCCGTCGCTGGGAGCCACCAAAATGGAGCCCACTCGCTCCCCGCGGCTGAGTACCGGGAAGAACCGGGTCCGGCGCTTGGGCCCGCCTTTGATGCTGCCGGCCGGATGGTGGGATTCCGCCACCATTTGACCCTGCAAGTCGCTGACCGCGATGTGCCACCCGTAGAGGGAGCCGGCCCGCTCCAGGACGGGCTGAATCCCCAACCACCCCTTGCGGGCGGCGTAGTAACGGGAGACGATGAGTTCAACACGGGCGGCTCTGGCCTCCTCAACCTCACGCTGGAACCGGTCCGTCTCCTGCTGCGCCGCGAATCCAACGTACCAACTGACGCCGCCCAAGGCTAGTGCCAGCACCAGGGCGAACCCCAACACCAACCGGAATTGCAGGCTGAAAAACCATCTACTCATCGCCGAACCTGTAACCCACTCCATATACGGTGTGGATGTGCCGCCGGTTATCCATGACCGGCTCCAACTTCCGGCGCAGGCTGGAAACGTGGGTGTCGACGGTGCGGTCGAAGCCCTCGAATTCGTAGCCGAACACCCGGTCGATGATCTGGTCCCGGGTGAATACTCTCGCCGGCTCCCGGACCATCATGGCCAGTAGCCGGAACTCGGTGGGAGTCACCCCCACCCGCGTTTCGCCGACGTGGACCGACCGGTTGCGCAGGTCCACGGTCAGTCGGTTGTAAACCAACTGAGGTGGTCCCTGGCCAATGGGGTCGTTGGCGCTGCGGCGGAGCACGGCTTTGACCCGGGCGGCCAGCTCCCGCGGGCTGAAGGGCTTGGTCACGTAGTCATCGGCGCCCAGTTCCAACCCGGCGAGCCGGTCTGCTTCATCCACCCGGGCGGTGAGCATGATGATTGGAACGTCCGTCTCCTCCCGGAGGATGCGACCCACCTGCATTCCATCCAGCCGGGGCAGCATGAGGTCCAGAATCACCAAGTCCGGCTGCGCTTCCCTGGCGAGCCTCAGTCCCTCCAGCCCGTCCGGCGCCGACAGCACGGTGTACCCGTCCCGGCGCAGGTAAAGGCTCACCAACTCCACCGTCTCAGGGTCGTCTTCCACGATGAGGACTGTATTGTCCACAGGTTCTCCGCGAATCGGGCTCACCGGGTTCCACCCCCATTTTACAGGAGTCCGGGGGCAGCAGGATGCCGGACCAAATCTATTACCGGAAGGGGTCAAGCCCCTTCCAGCATTGAAGATCCGGCGCTGGGTGTAAATCGCTAGCTAATAAGCGAGCAAGGGGTCTGCCGGCAAGCTGCTTCCGGAGTAGCTTTGCCCCGTCCCCTCTTCCGGCGCGGGATGAGAGAACTTGAACCCCTTGAAGAAATGGTGACCGGGCATCCGGCCGCCGAACCCACCGTGCCTGCCGTGTCCGCGGGATTGGAACTTGGGCATCACCCCGTCGGGCCTGGCTTCGAACCACTCGGATTTCTCATCTGCTTGTTCCTGGGTGATCCTGCCTTGCTCCACCATGCGGTCCAGCTTCATCTGAAAGCGCTCTTCTTGGGCTTCTCCTTTCGCTTGGGTCATAGCGTCCTGAACCTGGCCTTCATCCAGGCCCAGGATTGCCGCCAGGCGGCTGGCGAAGGTCTTGGCCCCCGAGGAGCCATCCTCGCCGTCCCCTTGGGCCATCACCGCCCCAGCGCCGAGGGCCAGAGCCATCAAACCCACTAATAGGGGGGCGAACAACCACCGTTTCCTCATCTTAGCCACCTCCTCTCCTTTCCGATCAATATCTGGTTCATCGATTTCATGGATTCGCCTACGAGTACTCGTTGGGTATTATTCTGACACCATAGTGTGAAGGAATTTTGAAGACCGGCGGCGAGATTTCGCCGAGTTCCAGCATGATCGCAATGGCAAAACCCTGGCGTCTAGAATCCCGAACCTGGCTGGGCGTGGAACGTTGCCGTTCAAAAGGGCTGGGAAAGGCTAATCTCAGAGGGAAACCCCATTGGGCCGGGCATGGAGGCAGCAAGTCTTGAAGGCATGGCGCCCGGCATTTGGCAGGCGCAGATACGGGGAGGGAGAGGAACGGTGAGCTTGATTGGGTTATCCGGGGACGGTGGGGGGCGGCCCGCTTCCCCCGCTAACCTAGGGCCACGCCGTTCCGGGGAAGGCGGACCATGAATTCGGTGCCTTGGCCCGGCTCACTGCGGGCCTCAATGTTGCCCCCGTGGGCCTCAACCAGCCGCCGGGCGATGGTCAAGCCGAGTCCGACGCCTCCGGTGGCCCGGGACCTCGACTTGTCGACCCGGTAGAAGCGCTCGAAGATGTAGGGCAGGTCCCTCTCTGGAATGCCCGGGCCGGTATCCCGGACCGCCAGCTGAATCACCGGGCCGTGCTCCCAGGCCAGGAGCGAAACCTGGCCGCCGGGGGGGGGTGTACTCCACCGCGTTCACCAGCAGGTTGCGCAGGACCTGGCTGATCCGCTCCGGGTCTGCCTGTAACGGAAGCTCGGCCGGCACGTCTACCCGGAGGGTTATCTGCCTGGCTTGGGCCCTCTGTTGCACGGCGGCCAGGGCCCGCTGGGCGATGCCGCCCAGTTCACAGGATTGCCACAGGAAGGGCAAGTGCCCCGACTCAGCCAGGGCCAGGTCTTGAAGGTCGTCTATCAGCCGGGCCAGCAATATAACCTCGTCATGCATCGGAGCCAGGGTGGTGGTGTCGGGCGTCATGACCCCATCGGCGATGCCTTCGATGTAACCCTGGATGTTGGTGACCGGGGTGCGTAGCTCGTGAGCCAGGTCGGCCACCAAGTTGCGGCGTAACTCTTCGGTGCTGGAAAGTTCCTCGATCATCGAGTTGAAGATGCGGGACAACTCCCCCACTTCATCTCGAGATTTGACCTCGGCCCGGACCGAAAAATCACGCTGGGCTACCGATTGGGCCACCTTCGCCAAGGACTCCACCGGCGCCACAACGCGCCGGGACAGGAAGAAGGTCAACACCATGGCCACCGCCGCCGCTAGCAGTCCGCTGAGGATCAGGAGCACGTTCAGGGAGGGGCCGGAGGACTCCAGGCCGCTTTTTACCGCCGACCTGGCCCCAGGGGGAAGGTTGGGATCGATGATCAGAGTTCCGAGCCGGCCCTCCGGCCCAAACACCGGAGTCGTTGACCGGCTGCGCGGGTCGAGTTCCAAACGCCGGCCGAGCAGCTTGCCCCGGTTGTCGGCGATTACGACGCCCTCCAGATCGGTCAGCAGAATGCTCCGCTGGTACAAAGCTCCGGCATCATCCACCAATTGTTGCGCTTGCGTCCAGTCCCGTGTCGAGAAATACCGGGAGGCCAGGACGTCGGCCAGTTGCTGACTGCGCACGGCATCGTCGCGTCCCTGGACGCGCTCGATCTCCGCATTGGCGGCCTGATTGGCGAAAAACGCGGTCATGCCCACGGTCACCAGGATTACGGCGACCATGCTCAGCAGTAGTTGCCAGCGCAGCCCGTAGATCAAGGCATGTCACCCAGCTTGTAGCCCCTGCCGTAGACCGTGATGATGTACTTTTGACGGTTGGGGCCGGACTCGATCTTCCGCCGCAGGTTCAGAATGTGCACGTCGATGGTCCGTTCCAATCCTTCGTAATCGTAGCCCAGGGCTTTCTCAACGAGCTGGGATCTGGTGAAGAGGTGGCCAGGGTCCTGCATCAGGACCTGTAGCACGCTGAACTCGGTGGGTGTCAGGTGCACCTCCCGGCCTTGGGCGGTGACGTTTTGCGCCCGGCTGTTCAGCGTCAGGTCCCGGTACGTGAGGGGCCCCGAGCTTCGCGGTAAGGTCTCATCGGAGGTGCGGCGGAGAACGGAGCGGACCCGAGCCACCAGCTCCCGGGGGCTAAAGGGCTTCGTAACATAATCGTCGGCGCCAAGGTCCAGGCCGGCCAGCTTGTCTTGCTCGGTGGTCAAGGCGGTCAGAATGATGATGGGCACGGACGAATACGCCCGCAGGGCACGGCAAACGGTCAGCCCGTTCAGCCCGGGCAGCAGCAGGTCCAGCACCACCAGGTCCGGAGCATCGCGCCGGGCGGCTTCCAGCCCCTCCTCGCCGTCATGGGCCAGAGTTACTGCGTAGCTGTCTTTCTCTAGGTAGGCTTTGATAATGCTGGCTGTCTTTTGGTCGTCCTCCACGACGAGCACCCGCTGACGCGAGGCAAGCATAGGCACCTCCAAACCGTGAATCCTGGCCGGTGTTGATGCACGGTCATACTTAAAGCTAGAGCCGGGCAGCGCTAAGTAATAGGGGGTAGCCCCTAATTCCCACCGGAGGAAGCTCCCCGAATCGCCCGATGACCTCCGGGATCCTCGACGATGGTTCGCCCCGGCGCGACCCGGCGTAGGGGTTCTCAGCCCGGCTGGGCCGGTTCGAGGTTATGGGTGACGGCAAACTCAACCGGAAAGGGGTGAACGGTTCATGCGCAGCCCATCAGGGATCAGGCGCGGCTCGGGGCTTGAGGAGAGGACGAGTACCTGGTTCTAGTCGAAGTAGCGGATAGGGCGGTGACGATGGTGATGCCGTAGGGACCTGGTCCTGAAGAGAACCAGGTCCCTAGTGGTGGGACGGCGGTGGTCTTCTGGTTCGAGGTGGGCGGGCGCCGGGAGGTGGGCCGCCCTGGTCCCGGCGCTGGTCCCGGTAATTGGGGGCCGTGATCGGCTCCCAGTCCACCACCATGCTGTCCACCAAGCGGGAGGCGATATTGGGTATGACCTCCTCCAGTTTCTCTAGCGAAAAGGCGGTGGTGATTACCGTGGGCAGCCGGGTTTCGTGGCGGTGGACCACGATCTGGTAAAGCTTCTCTTCGGCCCACGGGGTGCTGCTCTCCGCTCCCAGGTCGTCCAGAATCAGGAGGGGCACCGTCTTGATCTGCTCGAAGAGTTCGTCGTAGCCGATGGGACTGTTGGGACTGAAGGTGGACCTGAGGTGGTCCAGGAGGGCCGGAACGAAAGCGAAAAAGACCGGGCTGCCCCGGCGCACGCTTTCTCCGGCGACAGCCGCCGCCAGGTGGGTCTTGCCGGAACCTCGGGAGCCGGTGAACAGCAGCCACCCTTCGGGTTCGGTGGCAAAGGTCTCGGCGGCCTGCTTGGCCCTTTGCAGTGACTCCCGGTCTTTTTGGGAAGCATTGCGGCCACCCCGAACATCGAAGTTGGCAAAGGTCATCCGCTGCCGCATCTCCTCCGGCAGGTCCCCGATCCGGCGGTCCAGGCGGGTGTTGTATTGGCCCAATTGGAACACCCGGGAGAACCCTTCCGCGGACTCCATCCGGGTGCGGATCCCCTCATCGAGCCGCTGCAGCGGTCCCCGGATGGTGATGACCGTGGGCAGGCCGGCGTTGAAACGATGATTGAAAACCTGGAAGAGCTTTTCCTGGGCCCAGGGGGTGGTGCTCTGGGTCCCCAGGTCGTCCAGCACCAGCAGCGGGGCGTTGCGCACCTGTTCGAACAACTCGTCGTAGGATAATGGATTGTCGGGAGAATAGGCCGCCCGCAGGTGGTCCAGGAGGTCGGCCACCACGATGAAAAAGGTGGTCAGACCGCGTTCGATGGACCGGTTGGCCACGGCCACCGCCAGGTGGGTCTTGCCGCTGCCGCTGGGACCCGTTAGGGTCAGCCAGCCGGTGGGGTTTTCGGCGAAGGCCACGGCGGCGTCGAGGGCCTGCCGGAACAGCTTGCGGCTTCCGACGTCGGGCAGCGGGCCGTCCGGCCGGGTGCCGTCGAAGGTGATGCGCTCCAGCGGCCCCAGGTTGCTGTAGCGGCGAAGGGCGGCGAGGCGTGCGGTTGGTTCATCCGCGTGCTGGCAGCGGCACGGGAATGCTTGTCCGAAGTCGGGATGTCCTAGGTGGACCCGTTTGCTGACCCAGCCGGTGCCCTTGCAGATGGGGCAGAGGTCAGCGGCCGGCTCGCTCCTCGGGTGTGCGGCCCCATCGCCGTTCGTAGTCCTCGACGTGTTTCTGACGGTCATCCTTTTGAGAATGTCGCCCAGGCTTTCCATTGCCTTTTCCTTCGGCCGCCCATCGCCGCAGAATGCCGGCTATGTAGCGCCAACTCCTCTTGTTCTCGGTGACGGCGATTGCGAACGCCTCGTTGATCCAGGTCCAGGGATAGGCCTCCTCCGCCTCTTTGAGTTGCTCGGCCAGAAGCGGAGATAGGGTTCCCACGTTGTCCTCGTACAGGCCGAAAATGTTCGATTTTTCGCCTGCCGGCGCCTCCATCGAGTCTTCAAGTAAACCCGGGCCGTCCCCTGGAGGCAAGCCTCCGTCCCGCCGCAGCCGGAGCAAGGCGTTACGGCCGGTTTCGGTATTGAGAAGGTAGACCTGACCTTCGGTGGTTGTTTCGCCGGGCCGGTGCAGCAGAAATGTCCCCCGCACCACTGCCAGTTGGAGGCCTCGGAGTATCTCTTCGCGGGGGTCTTTTCCCGGTCCCTGGAGCCCCCGAAGCAGAGTCCGGTCGCCCAGAAACTCGGTCAGGCGCACCGCCTTGGGCTGGCCCCGTGCTCGATGCAGCAGCCACAGGCCGCGCAGGGTAACCTTCAACTCGGCCAAGTCCTGCACCTGCTCCAGCAGCGGACCGAGGATCGGATTGGGCACCGGCGTGTACAGCGTGCCCGGCGGAAACCCGGAGATCCCCCCGGAGATTCCCATGATCAGTAGTCGTCGTCCTTGGGGTTCGGGTCGAATCTGACCCAGTTGTCGTGGAAGTACAGCTTGATGCTGCCGATGGGGCCGTTGCGGTGCTTGCCCACGATGATCTCGGCGATGTTCTTGGGAAAGGGTAGCGCCGGGTTTTGCTGCTCCCACTCCTCTTCGGTGAAGTAGACGTCCTCACGGTGGATGAACAGAACGACGTCGGAGTCCTGCTCGATGCTCCCGCTGTCCCGCAGGTCGGAAAGCATGGGCCGGTGGCCGGGACGGTTTTCGATGCCCCGGCTGAGTTGGGAGCAGCACAGGAGGGCCACCCGCAGGTCCCGGGCCATGCCCTTCATGGAACGGGAAATCTCACTGATCTCCTGAACCCGGTTTTCGCCGCCGCGGCCCGGGTTCCGCCCCTGGATTAGCTGAAGGTAGTCCACCACCAGCAGGTCCAGGCCGTGTTCCAGGGAGAGCCGCCGCGCCTTGCTGCGCATCTCGATCAGGCCCTGCAACGGGGTGTCGTCGATAAATACCGGCAGCTCGGAGAGGTGGCCGATGGCGTCGATAATCCGGTGCTCTTCGGGATCGCTGTACAGGCCGAGACGGAGGCGATGGGAGTCGACCTCAGCTTCGGTGGAGAGAATTCGCAATGCCAATTGCTCCCGGCTCATCTCTAGGCTGAAGAAGCCGACGGAGGAACCGGTCTTGGCGGCGTTCATCGAGATGTTCAACGCCAGGGTGCTCTTGCCCAGGCCCGGCCGCGCCCCCAGGATTATCAGGTCCGAGCGCTGCAATCCACCCAGCAGCTCGTCCAGGTCGTTGTAGCCGGCCATTATTGGGCCGCCACCGGGGCCCAGGGGCTCGGTGATAGCTGCCCGGTCTTCCAGGAACTGGTCGTAGATCTGCCTGAGAGGTACGAAGCCCCTCTCCACCTGGCCGGAACGCACCTGAAACAGGACGTCTTCAGCCTGGCGAAGGGTGGAATCCACGTCTTCGGTATCCTGGTAGCCGATGGCCGAGATCTTGGACGCGGCGTCGATGAGCCGGCGCATCGTGGAGGTGCGGGCTACCGCCTGGGCGTAGTATTCCGAGTGGGCGGACGTCGGGGTGACGGACACCAGGTGGCTGAGGTAGGCCATCCCTCCAACTGTGTCCAGTTGGTTGGTCCGGCCCAGCTCTCGCGCCAGTGTTACCTGGTCAATGGCCTCGTCGCGCTGGAAAAGGGCGAGGCAAGCGGCGAAGCATATCTGGTTCTTCTCCCGGTAGAAGTCCTCCGGCTTGATCGTGTGAGCGACCCTGAGAAATGATTCTCCATCGATCAACAGCGACCCGACGATGGACTCCTCCGCCTCCAGGTCGTGGGGAAGAAGCCGCTCCGCATACATCCGCCTACTCCTCTACCTCCGCTATGATGCGGATCGTGGCTTGGATGTCATTCGTCAACCGCAGGACCACCTCGTACTCGCCGGGCTCCCGGATGGGCTCGCCGGCCTCCACCAGACGCCGGTCAATGTCCCGCCCCACGGTGGCGCTGAGCTGGGCGGCGACCTGGGCGCTGCTGACCGCGCCGTAATACCTGCCGGTGGGAGTGACCCGTCCCGACACGGTAACGCTGACATCGGTCAAAGCCTTGGCCAGATCCTCCATCACCTGCGTCTCCCGGATCCGGGTCGCGTCTCCGGTGGCCTTGATCTTATGCAGGCGTTTCAGGACCTCCGGGGTCGCAACCTCCGCCAGTCCCCTGGGAATCAGGTAGTTGCGGGCATAGCCGTCAGCTACCCGCTTCACCTCCCCGGCGTGGGCCTTGTTGGTGACATCTTGAGTGAACACAACTTCCATAGCTTAGTACCTTTCGTGATTCAAACGTTCGAGTGGGTACCATTATAGCCCCAGGAGGCTTGCGGCGATACCGGTTGCTTACACCGCAGCCCAATCTCCGGGCCGCCCGATCGTCTGACCCGCCCACCATAAGGCCGCCAACCATCCCCCTGTCAAGGCGGGGGAGAAGAAGTTCGGGGATTTGGGACGGCGGTATCCAAGACCCGGAATGACGGGCCGGCGGCGCCCTCGGCACGGATGGGCGTTGCCTCAAAACCGTCATTCGAGGTCAGCTGTTACAGGCCACTTTCCCGGAAGATTGACTGCCCCTGCTCCTCCCCCTACAATCAGCATCATCAGGCAAGGCCACATTGAGCCGGAGCGTCAACTTGAGCTTCGCCGACGACATCGAACTCCGGGCGCTGCCCTTGCGCCGAGCCATCTTGGCCCACCCTTTTATAACCGGCGTGGGCGATGGGACCCTGGATGCGGCGAAATTCAGATACTACGTGATGCAGGACTACGTCTACCTGATCGATTACAGCCGGGTGCTGGCGCTGGCCGCGGCTCGCGCTCCCGACCTGGAGACCATGGGTTGGTTCGCCGGGCTTTTGGACGAGACCCTCAACACCGAGATGGAGCTGCACCGGGGCTACTGCGCGGAGTTTGGCATTACCCGGCCGGAGCTGGAGGCCACGGAGGCCGCCCCGGCCACGCTGGCGTATACCAGCTTTCTCCTGAAAGTGGCCCACCAGGGCAGCTTCGGGGAGCTGGTAGCCTCTCTTCTTCCCTGCCAGTGGGGCTATTGGGAGATCGGAGACCACCTGGCTCGCCTGGGTGAGCCCCAGCGGGCCCCCCTCTACTGTCAGTGGGTTCAGATGTACTCCTCCGCGGAATTTGCGGAGCTGGCTCAGGCCATCCGCTCCCTGGCGGACCGCATCGGCGAGGGGGCCGGACCCGGCGAGTTGGCCGCCATGGGTGAGGCCTACCTGACCAGCCTCCGTCTCGAGCACCGCTTCTGGGAGATGGCCTACACCCTGGAGGACTGGGGCGTTTAGGATCGGGTGGGATTCACCGCGTGTCCGTCCATCTGATGGGTCCACTGATGGGTCCACTTCGGTTCGCGGGGGCTTGGGCGATTTGGGCACCGGCGCGCCAGCTAGATGATACGCTCGTACCGCAAGGGATTGATAGAAGACACCTAGCGTGCTGTCGACGGGTAGGCCACATGGCGCTGGTCTACGGCGATTTCTACTGTTCCTGATCTGGCTGGCCCCGTACTTAGGAGCGGCGGCCCGGCCCGGGTTCCAGCCCGTCCGGTGCCGGCGGGTCGAGAGAGCGTCTCGGGCGCCGAACACCTCCCGGAGAGAATGCACCCGACAGTAGCCCGGAGGTAGGTGGTAAGATATAGGTGGTGACCTCTCCGGCAGCCGAGTGGGGACACTCTAACCAGTCTGCCGCGGCGTGTTCAAAGTAGTCTTGTAGGGTCAGCGTGGACCTTCGCCGATGCCCGTTGGGGTCCCACGCGCAAGTTCGAGAGAAGGTGGTCTGGTGGCTCGCCAAGCCGGTGCACTTGCGGTAAGGTTGCCGATAGGAGCACCTGGATACCTCGTGCTGCCGAGAACGTCGTCAAGTCGATAAGCTCCTCGAGGCCACGGCCATTCAATAAGGGACTTGGCACCTATGGAGTGTCTTGCTTGCCGCGAATCCAACCCGCCGGAAGCTGACTGTAGACCGTCAGCGATAATGGGATACATTGGGAGGTAAGAAAACCCGAGAAAGTGGAAGTGGCGTGAGCTCCTGGAATGAAGGTACATTACTTCCAGAAAAGAGCAGATGTGTCCCAGTCAGAAATCAGCAAGGGCACGGCCGTCGAGGTGAAGACTACACTACTGATCCTCAGGGAGTTCACCCAAGCTCTTCCACACCCCTGATCTCGCGGGTCCCAAACTGTCCCATTTGTGCTGGTTGTCAACACAAGCACCCTCGCCATTCGTATCTGGGCCAGCTATGGTATGTTGCCGACGTTTTGCTAACCGACCCAAGAATACCAGACATGATGGGGCGGGACGGCGGATACAACCCCTCCCGTCGGTGGCATACGTGATGTTCTAATTCTGTATCTGGCAGTATGGAATAAGACGACTAACGCACAACTTTTAATCTGGCTATCCAAGGAATCTCCGCGGACGACGGAGGCCCTGATTTGCTAACAGTGCCGAACTGAACCAAATTCTGCTCCCAGAATTGCCGTGATTAGCCGGTGGACTTCCAAGGGAACTAGTCGGGAGCGGAGACGGAACATCAAAGGAGGGAAGGTTCGAACATGGACGCCTCGAGATACAATCCGCTTACGGCGGAGGAGCGATCGGTAATAGAAAGGAAGGGCACGGAACCGCCCTTTTCAGGAGAATACGACGGCTTTTATGAGGAAGGCGTGTATATCTGCCGGCGGTGCAATGCAGACCTTTATCGATCCGATAACAAGTTTGACGCTCATTGTGGCTGGCCAGCATTCGATCGGGAGATACCTGGAGCCGTAAACCGATTACCTGACCCCGACGGTATGCGAACGGAGATCGAGTGCGCCAACTGCGGAGGCCATCTAGGTCACGTCTTTATTGGGGAACGCCTGACCGCGACCAACGCTCGGCATTGCGTGAACTCCATGTCCATGAAGTTCGCGAGGCCAACAGCAGACGGGCAAGTGTAGACTGTCAGCGATAGCGGGACCGCGCTTGTGGGAGAAGATACCCGAGAGCGTGGAGGTTGCGGGAGCTCGTAAACGAGACTCTAGCGGATTTGGAGAGGTCCTGAGCGGGCCTGCCCACGGCCCAAGCGAGGGCCACCAGCAGAGCCATTCCGTGTTCACGG
>Ga0187827_10000779_pt1 | contig 48702 bp, 32 predicted proteins | sample ETNtaG_39_FD_167969 | JGI IMG/M metagenome (GOLD analysis project Ga0187827, IMG submission 167969) | Marine microbial and viral communities from oxygen minimum zone, Eastern Pacific Ocean - ETNP2014_SV_150_PacBio MetaG (Illumina Assembly) | ecosystem: Environmental > Aquatic > Marine > Hypoxic...
GTTCAGCGTGTATAAAATCGAGTTTTGAATATGCCCTGGCCCGGGGCGGGATGAATAAACTACATAAAATTAAGGGTATGATCTAGAATAGAACTATTTCTCCATTTTATGGATTGGTTAAATATGTGTTTTTTACAAAATTTATTAGGTCGTAGTTAAATGATAACGACAAAAATTTATACCCATATTTCCAAAATTGCATATTACCATATTAAAATCTCACTGCACCAACTAGATTTAGACCATGTTTGAATCTCTTACTAACTATTTCGTACCTAACACCCGGGAATCTGCTCAAACATACAGAAATAAAATAGGAGTTTTCCAGGGATGGATCTCCGTTGGAATTAATGGACTCTTATTTTTTGTTAAAATAATTTTGGGGATAACGATTGGGGCCGTCAGTCTTATTGCCGATGCACTGCATACCTTATCTGATGTTGTAACATCTTCTATTGTCATTTGGGGATTTAAACAGGCTGAAAAACCTGCGGATGTGGAACATCCATATGGTCATGGAAGAGCAGAATATATTGCCACATTGATCATTGCAATTTTACTTTGTGTTGCAGGAATTGAAATCATTGAAGTATCCATAGACCGAATACGCAATCCGGTATGGGATTTGAACAAGGTAAAATGGTGGATGATCACCTTGCTAGTTTTAACGATTGTAATTAAAGAGTTCACAGCACGGTTTGCAGACTATTTATCTTCGATGGTAGCCTCCGGAACCCTTCACGCAGATGCGTGGCACCACCGCTCTGATGCGCTATCCAGTTTACTGGTTGTAGGTGCTTTGGTTGCGGGAAAAACTGGCTATGTTTCTATCGATGGATGGGCCGGACTTGGTGTGGCAGGATTTTTAATGTACATGGGATTTGAGATCGCTAAAGATGCTGTGGACGATCTAATCGGGAAACCACCTACAACGGAGGAGATAGAAACCATTAGGCATATTGTGATGGATGTCTCGGGTGTTTTAGGCGCTCATGATATAATCGTACACAGCTATGGGCAGGATAAATTCGTAAGCGTTCATGTAGAGGTTGATGCAAAAGAAACGACCGCCACTGCCCACGATATTTCTGAGGAGGTAGAAGAGCTCCTTGAAAAAGCATTAGGAGTTGAGCCTACGGTACACATGGACCCGGTTCATCCCGGAAATCCCTTAGTAATAAAAGTACAAGCATACCTGGAGCAACACTGGGGTGACGATTCCCGTATTAAAGATATACATGATATTAGAGTTGTGGAAACTGATAATCATCGTGTGATATTATTTGGGATTAATGTGAGAGTTGGTATGAGTCAATCCAAAATTGTAGAATGTTGCAAAGAATTAGAGACAGACCTGAATGGAAAATTTTCTGGTTATGATATAAATATAAAGGTATCGCCTCTGCACCGTTATTGATCTGCTCACTGGTCATCGAATAATAATTCATTTACCAATAATACAACGTCATGGGTGGTTATTTCAGCATCCTCATTCATATCAGCAAAAAAGAATTGTTCGTCTGTTAGCTCGATGATACCATTGAGGTAAGAAAGAACCATAATAATATCTAATGAATTAATGGTCCCATCCCGGTTCACATCACCGGGCGCAAGAATGTGCTGATAAATATAATCGATTGTTTCTCTAACCGTGATTAAAACAGCTTCATGAGCTGTGCCCCAGTCAACTAACCCCCCAACATGGACATGCCCAGCGAGATAGCACGGCGTTTCATCTTCATTTTCCATGAGACCTTTATACCAGACACCGTGAAATCCTTTGTACTCTGATAAATATCCACCAGCCCCTTCAGCATAGTCAATATAAGAATAGAGATCTAAATCTGAAGAATTTATGGCCTCAACAATTTCTGTCATGGGTAGGGAGGAGAACCTCATGTGATTGATGGGAGAATCCTGATCGGGAGGTGCAGGTGTGGGTTGATAGGGGAGTGTAAAGTCATCTATCCATCCGAGCCGATTATAGTATTTCCATTCCATTTCCCAGCTGTTGTTGATGTAGCCTCTGCTGAATGTAATAATGGCAACAGGGTCATGTGTTTCAACGATATTCCACCAGTCTTCTGACGTATCCTGATAGTCCACTTCTAAATCTCCATATCCTTGTCCGCAATCATTGCAGTCCGGGGGATTAAATGATGGAAAAAATGAGATGATATCGTAACCTAATTCCTCCCAATTTTCTCCGATCCATCCATCTGGATTTAATAAAGCATTTTGGCTGAACGGTCGGACCGCTTCATTTGTAGGAGGCCAATAACCGGTGAGTAAAATAACGGGATTCTCTCTTGAGGTGTTTATTGGATAAACATGGAGTTTATCTGAAATTTTTATTTTTGGTTGTTGGTAAGAAAATTTTTGGAAAGAAATCTCGGGAGGCTGAGTATTTTTGGGTACAGATAGTTCTAAAATAAATTCTGATGATTTTATCCTGCCGGTAAGAGAGATAGATTCTCTCGATAAATATTCTTTTCGATATGGTCCGACCCAGCTTTTCTCGGTAGGATTAATTAGATAGAGCTCACTTTTTTCAGGAAAATTATTGTTGTCCAAAAGCGCATAAAAACTGCTTTCTTTCTCTAATGAATAATGCAAAAAATACAAAACACTATTATCATTTATTATTTTAGTGCCGTCCTTCCATTTAAGGTTTGAAATATTAAATTTCCCATCAGTGAAGAATACCTGTTTGGAGGTTGTTACAGGATTTAAAGAAAAATATTTGGGCTCTCCATAGGGTAAGACCTGGGAATAGATCAATCTGGTTAGAATGACAAAAATAAGGAAGTATTTATGGTTGTGAATGGCTCTTACCATTTTATATGTTTGATTCATTTTTAGAGAAAGAACAATTGCAACTGTAAATAGGTACTGCAAAGGCCAAGCAGAGCACCCGCAAAAACTTGTGCTGGGGTGTGAGCTTTTAATATGACCCGTGAATAGCTGACCAACACGATAAATGATATCATGAGAAATGGATAGTGGTTTCCATTAGCCCACAGCGCAGCAGCTGGACCGGAAACTCCCATTGAGTGGATCGAGATTTTCCAAAATCGGTTGATCAATAGCGTAAGGACTGTATTTGTCATATAACAAAACATGAGCCCCTGTGTTAACGGGTTTGCGTTCAAGAGGGTAAGGGAAATAAATCCTAGTGCGGTATATCCAATACCTAAGGTTAGAGGGAACTGTCTTTGGTCTTTAATGGACGCATCTAAGTCATCGATTCTCCCTGATAATTTTAAAATAACTACCGTTGTAATAGGGATTAGATTTGAAAAAACGAAACAGGTTAATAAAACTAAATATGGATTGACAGTTGACGAGATACCACTAAAAATCAGGACAGAAAACACAGCAAGAGAAATTATCATTGGGTGAAATATAAATGAGACAGCTAAAGCAAATTTTGTTTTCATGAATTCTTAGAAATGTAAACGGTAAAAACTAGGTCAACCAGAAAATTGATGCTCACCAAATACATTTTTCATAACTTGAGTGATCTCGCCAATGGTGCACTCACTTTTTACACAGTCAATTATGTGTGGGAGCAGGTTTTCATTCCCTCTGCATTTTTCAGTTAATATCTCGAGTGTTTTTTTCACACGTAGATTGTCTCGGGATTGTTTTAATTTTTTTACGTTTTTGATCTGTGTATTTACAGAGAGTGTGGAAATTTCATGGAGGTTGGACACAACATCCTCATCCTCATCAAACTTATTTACACCGACGATAGTTGTTTCCCCAGAATCAACCTTTAACTGGTAGTCATATGCACTTTTGGAAATTTCGTTTTGAATCCACCCCTTTTCTATTGCCTGAACGGTACCGCCAAGAGAATCAATTTTTTCAATGATCTCCAGTGACTCACTCACCAATTCCTCGGTCATCTGTTCCACAACATAGCTACCACCAAAGGGGTCAGGGTGGTTTGGAATTCCTGATTCATGAGCAATGATTTGTTGGGTACGGAGAGCAAGATTTACCGATTCGTCAGTAGGTAAAGATATTGCCTCATCTTTGCTATTTGTATGTAGGGACTGGGTACCACCCAATACCGCAGACATGGCTTGAATTGTTGTTCGCACCACATTGTTATCAATTTGCTGTGCTGTGAGTGTGGATCCCCCGGTCTGAGTATGAAAACGGCATTGGAGCACTTTTTCATTTGTGACACCAAATCTGTTTTTAATAATGGTTGCCCACAGTTTTCTTGCTGCCCGAAATTTGGAGATTTCAATGAGAAAATCATTATGAGCATTGAAGAAAAAGGATAAACGTTTTCCAAACTTTTCAAGCTTCAGCCCTCGTTTTTGTGCTCTTTCCACGTAGGCAATAGCATTGGCAAATGTAAAGGCTAGTTCCTGTGCCGCCGTACTTCCGGCCTCTCTTATGTGGTACCCCGAAATAGAAATTGTATTCCACTTGGGTATGTGGTTTGAACAAAATTCAATCACATCGGTTACCAGGCGAAGTGATGGGTTTGGGGGAAAAATAAAGGTTCCCCGGGCAATGTATTCCTTTAAGATATCGTTTTGAATAGTACCTCTCAGATTTTTTATGGCAATATTCTGATGTTCTGCCGCGACGATATAGTTTGCCAGAATAATAGGAGCAGTTGCGTTGATCGTCATTGAAACGGAAACATCGGCCAAGGGAATTTGGTGAAAGAGGTTCTTCATATCGTGAACGGATGAAATAGGTACCCCAACCTTTCCCACTTCACCATCGGCCATGAGGTCATCAGAATCATATCCAATTTGGGTGGGGAGGTCAAATGCGACGGAGAGCCCTGTCACTCCATTTTTCAGTAAATATTTAAATCTTTCATTGGTATCAACTGCACTGGTAAAACCGGCATATTGACGCATGGTCCAGAGCCGTTTTTTATACATTTCCTCGTAAATTCCCCTTTTATAGGGAAACTCTCCTGGTTTTTCCTTAGCCATAACAGATTAAAATGACCAGTGTATTATTTCCCTCTTTGTTTTTTGATTGTCTGATATGCGTCGTTGACAGATTTAAATTTTTCTTCGGCTAATTTTTGTAACTCATCTCCCAGATGACTGACCTTATCCGGATGATATTTATTTGCCATTTTACGATAGGCTTTTTTTACTTCTTCATCGGTGGCATCAGAGCTAACTTCCAGTATTTTATAGTCGGATTCGGAATCCCGGACAAACATGGCTTGTATAGAAATAAAATCATTCTCACTGACATTCATATAACGGGCAATGGTATGTATTATCTTTATTTCTTCAGGATGAATATGTCCATCCGCTTGTGAGAGACCAAATAAAACATGAACCAGCTCTAATCTGCTGGGGTGGTCCATAGACCTTTGAATTTGCCGGCACACATCCCGTAAATGATAATCCTGGTTTAGAATATCTTTAAATAGAACCATGAAATCTTGTACATCATTTGTGTGAAATTGATTTTTAAGAAACTGTTTGACAAAGTCCAATTCGGATTTCAACAGTTGCTTGTCTGCCTTCATCACTGATGCAAAGAGAACCAGCATTGAAACCATGAAATCACCGGGCTTTGTTTTAGGATAGGCGGCTGTGTTTCCCGAGAAATGGCTATTGTATGGCCCGCTTCTAGCTCCACCATCAGAAAAAGAAGCTGCCGCATACCCAAGAATGCCACCTATAGGACCGCCCAACACCCATCCAAGACTGCCCCATAATAATTTTTTCCCTATACTCATTTTATTTCTTTTTTATTGATATAAATTACTTCAGAAAACTAAGCAGGATTCCTGTGGAGAAAAAGCTATATTCAACCGTGAAAATTCCCATGAAGACGAAAATTGCCTTCCTGTTAAACTATAAGATTGCCAAACAAAAGGAAAATAATAGATCAATAAAATTGGGATTAGGTGGGAACAAAATCCGTACCGTTGCATATTTTCTACCAGAAAAAGAACAGTTTACTCGGTTGGCAATTCATTATCTTAATAATTTAAATAAACACAATTTAGAAATTAAATTAATCTGTCGGTCATCAGTTTCAGAATTATTCAATGTGTCAGTGAGCCATCCAGATATATTTATTTCTGATAAACAATTAAATCGTTTTGGATTACCACACCCATCAACAACAGTTAAAATGAATCAAGTTGTTGCTGATGCAGTGGTTGATTTAAATCCGGATTTTGATCCGGTTCATGGAATATTAATGCAGAAAATAAATTCTCCTCTTAAAATCGGTTTTGAATCAAATTGGTCACAAAAACTTTTTACCATTACATTAACCGCTAATAATAATGGATATATGGAAAACCAATATCACCAGATCAATAAACTTTTAGGTATACAATGAACTATTATATATTTGAGAATATTAAGGATTCAAAATTTTGTCCAATATCAGCCACCCGTTCAACTACTGATATAAGAATTGGTGCTACAACATTTTTAGACCGAATTAAAGCTCTGACCTCTTCCGGAGACAAGCTATCGCTATTTGTCAGGGAGGAGATAGCACATTTAACACAGGAAAGACATCCAGAGATCGAGGTAAATCCTCAAGAGGTTAGCCATGGTATTTGGTTAGCTGGGAATGTTTTCTGGACTGAAGATTTAATAAAAACGATAGACCACGGTTCCCAATTGAAGTGGCTGAATGAAAATAGAGCCGTTGGATATAATTTATCTAGCTCAATGGGGAAATCATGGATGGAGAAGGGGGGACCACTCCAAAGTGAATATACTGATAATATAGAAGCAAGGGATCTGCCCTGCGATGTCTTCAATTATCTATGGGATATTATAGATAGAATTCCCAAAACATTGGAAGAAGATATTGAGGGATATGATTCTAATTTTAAGGTACAAAATAATTCCAAGTCAGTACATACAGTAGGACAAAATAAAATTTATGTTGATGATAGCGCACACATTGAACCACTTGCCGTTCTGAATACCGAAAAAGGGCCAATCATCATCATGGATAATGTTTACGTTAATTCTTTTTCATACCTTGAAGGGCCACTATACATTGGAAACAATACGATTATAAAACCCCACAGTCATATTTCCTCATCAATAATAGGACCTGTCTGTAAATTGGGAGGTGAGATCGAAAAGACTATAATTCAAGGATATTCAAATAAAGTGCACGATGGGCATTTAGGAAATTCATTTTTAGGTGAATGGGTCAATTTGGGGGCGGGAACAACCAACAGTGATCTGAAAAATAACTATTCATCCGTAAAAGTGAATTTTGGACAGGATGAAATTGAAACAGGCAAACACTTTATCGGATCTTTTATTGGGGATCACGTGAAAACAGGAATAGGAACACAATTAAATACCGGTACAATCATCGGCCCCTGTTCCAACATTATTTCTGGTGCTGTATCGCCAAAATATTTTAAACCGTTTTCGTGGTATGTGGATGGAAATTTATCTTCCTATCGTTGTGAAGATTTTATTGAAACTGCAAAACAGGTAAAGCACCGGAGGGGAATGAAAATCACATCAAATGAGATTGCATTTTTTAAAAAGCTGAGTCAATAAAAATTTCGTTGAAGATTTTATTGCTAAAGGCACGTTCATCGTTTATATTAACCGCCGATTTTTAAAGGAAAATTAAATGTTAGAAGGTATTATTTGTCCCGTCTGCGAATCGACGTTAAACGATGAGCACCTTAAAGAAACTCTCAAGTGTATGTACTGCAGAACCGATCTGAAGGATCGGAAATATCTTGATTTCCTTGAATATTTAATGACCAATGGTATCGTAAAAAATCTAGATTTTTTTGATGCCGAAGTGTACAGTGAAGATATCGAGCGCTTAACTCCAGAAGATGAGGAGGAAGTAGATCCTGCTGAATTTGAGAAAAAGAAGGACAATTTTACTTTTTATGAAAATGAGGTAATCCACAAGCCTAAAGCTGACAAAGAACCGGATTATGAAGAGTTCGATGGATTAAATGAAGATTGGGAAGAATTTAACAGAAGAGAATTTGAAGGATTTTAATAGGGGATATTATGAGTGATAAAAAACCAAAAACACAGCAGATCAATATAGAATTAGATGAAAAGGTAAGCAGCGGAGAATATTCAAATTTCGTTGTTGTGACACACTCTCCAGCAGAGTTTGTCATGGACTTTACCCGATTATTGCCAGGTGTCCCCAAAGCGAAAGTTCATTCAAGGATCATTATGGCACCACCACATGCAAAAGCATTTATGATGGCGTTGAAGGATAATCTTGTCAAATTTGAGGGTAAGCATGGGGAGATCAAATCACCTGGCCAAGATTCCTTTTCCGGTTTCGGAGTGAAACCGCCCAAAGATACGCTACCTAACTAATTATTTTCTCCTGAGTGGTACCACACCCAGGATCGGTTTCGTTTTAGCTCTCTCATCTTTACAATTACCCACACACTCAGCATAGACCAGGCCAATCCATAACCAAAAAGTGCACCGCAAATAATATCAGCGGGATAGTGCACCCCAACATAAACTCTGCTGATAGCGATAAGACCTGCAAGAGGAAAAACCCATAATTGCTTTCTTCCATAGAAATAATATATCACAACAGCAAAGGCAAAGGAGTTGGCGGCATGGTTAGAAACAAATGAAAAACGACCGCCCTTTTTTACTAATAAATTAATTGAATCCCCTAAAGCATGTGATGGCCTGATTCTACCGATCCATGGTTTAATGATCTGTGCCGCGGTCCCATCCACGATAATAATTGTGAGGATGAGGACCACACCCGCTATTTTACCCCGTTTACCATCAAAACCGAACATCCAAATTAATAATATAAATATGGGAAGGACCCAGTGATCTTGGTCTGTGATAAATACCATTATATGGTCCAGAACAGGGTGGGACAAATAAGAATTAATAAAATGAAAACCAAGATGGTCAATATGTATGAGGAGATCCATTACACGTATTCCTAATATGGGAGAAGTATTAAACTTTTCTGCTTTAGCTCACTCAGAACCGGTTTGATAGATTTCCTGCCTGTTTTTTATAAACTTGCCTGCAATCTCAGAACGATCATTTGACCCATTTCAGGGCCTCCCATTATTTCGGTATGTCTATGATTCAGGATATTATTGATAGTCAGATTTACTTTTAAATTATCATTGATCTCGTACCCTGAGTGGAGGTCAAAGATGGTGTAGGCATTGATCTGCCCATAATATATTCCTGAGGACCACCGGAACGCATTCACATAGCGGGCATTCATTGTGAAGTTTAAAGGAAATCTCCTTGGTAGGTACTGTAACTGCATTCCCGCTTTATGTTTTGGAGCATTGATGGGATCATAGGCATTGGTTATTGGATTCAAAAATTCATTCATTCCAAGGTAGGAATAGGTCAAATTTAAGGTCCACTCCCGGTTAAAGAAGATGGCAAGACTTGCATCCAAACCCCATAGATCTACTGCACCATAATTAATAAAGCCAACTATCACCGGTGGCGTACTGCCTGAGCTTTCCTCCATAGCAGTTATACCATTTAACCCACTCAACCAACGGTCAAAGGACTTATCCAAGTCGTCAGGGTCTGCAATAATATTATTGTCCATATCGTCAATATTATTGGTAACTCCATTTTCGTTATGATCGAACTCCAATCCTGAGGTTGGATTATTTTTGTCTAAAATAAGTGGTGTAATAAACGTCGCCCCACTGACAAAACTGTTGTAGTGGCTGGCATAGAGATCAAAGGTGCCGAAAATATTCTGGGCCAAACGACCTTTGTATCCAAATTCCAGTGTCTGAACTATTTCCGGTGTTACTCCGGGAAGGTCTTCGGCTTTTCCTCTATAGTATCCCTTTATTTTTGGATCTACTGATGGATAGAAAAGAACATTTTTTTCTGGGTTGTACCAACTGTAATTGTATGTATCAACATTAAAAAAACGAATCTGATCATACAATGGATTTTCTGTGTCTGTGAACTCTTCTCCTTCATCCCAAATCTCATTATAGTTAGTGTCATCCCACTCTTCAGAGACGTCAACTCCTAATTCAAACTCATTATTATTGTTTTGGTCAACCCAATCCCACTCACCTGTTTGCCAAACATCCTGATTTCTGATATAATTATATCCACCATCTGCTCCCTTTGCGTAAACCTTAAATATAGAGACCCTTGTGATATAAATATCCAGGAAGAGCGAATTGTTAGAAGGAGTGTTAAAGGCCTGTGCCCAGGTTAACCTGAAGTTCTGGTGCTCCCTTGGTTTATATGCCAGACCGATCTTCGGTGAGACCTGGATGCCATCCGTTTTATCAAAATCAAATTCCCATTTCAGGGGACTGTAGTTGTAATCTTTTTGGTTATTAAATTCTAAAAAATCTGATAGCCTGTCATGGACATCAAACCGGGTTGCCTGGATCAGCTCAAACTTCTCTGAGAGTTTCCAGTTTAGCTGGTAGTACAGTCCTAGCTCGTTGACCACATACCGGTTATCTTCTTCAGGTTCATCAATGCCCTCATCGATATTTTCGTCAATATTTCCATCTCCATTGTTATCTATACCGTCAGCATAGACGAAAAAATTAGAGCCACCAGCCCATCTCACCCCTGGCTCTGTCTCTCCATAATCACAGATGCCGTTATCGTTCTCATCAATATAGTCCGGAAGACCATTATTATTCAGGTCCGAAAAGTCACCGCTATCCCCGTCATTATCGATACCATCAGCATAAGCTCCCTGCACCGTATCAGTAAGGATATTACTTTTGTTTTTTAGATAATCAACACCGGGATCATAATAATAGTCAATATATCCGAGTGGCTCTACCAAACCTGTTAGAGAGCCCCCCTCTCCGTTTCCATTGTTGTCCCTGAGATCGCTCCCTTTTCTGTCAGAGAGAATCGTTCCCCGAGTGTCTGGCATAGTAAGAAAATAATCCAGGCCCCAAACAAAACGAAAATTCCCGTCGGAAAACTCTAAAGCGTGCTGGAGCTGTGCAGAGAATTTTTTTGAACGGTCAAAGATACGCCTTCCTGTTGCAAGACTGCGTGTTGGTTTTTTGGGATTACCAGAGTAGCTTGAGTTAAGATATGTTTGAAAAAAGAAATTCTTATAACGGAGCCTGCCCTGATAGTATTTATAGATCCACCCGTCAGCAAGGTATCGGGCAATTGGAGTAATATTGATGTTCCTGGCATAGGCATAGCCGTGGTTCACACTTAGACTCACATCATCGTTAGGCTCCCAGTCAGCACGTATGTCATAGCGGTAATTACGGACATTAAAATCTGGATAATCATCCACCCCATCATCGTTGGCATCCATTAAAACGTTTGACAGATCTCCATAATTTAGATTGAAATCTCCTTCATCAGGTTCGTCAACCCCGATTTCTCCTATGGATGGAAGACCATCACCATCAATATCATTTAACTCAAAATGGTCCCAAACTCCGTTTCCATTGATATCATTGAGTGGTTCATTAGGATCCCAGATATCGTTTCCATTCGAATCAGAAAAATATTCCGAGTTTGAGTATGCTCCATCATCATTTAAGTCCTCATACGGCTCTGCTGGTGTCCATTCCCCATCATCATTAGTATCAAAAAATAGATTAAAACTATCTCCATCATCATAAATCCCATTCCCATTAACATCGGTAAAATATTCTTCATCCTGCCAACCATCAACTCCGTTTTGCTCAGTATATGGTTCTTCATCATCCCAAATACCATTAAAATTTTCATCAGCTAAAAACTCCCCTTCATCCCAGACACCATTTAAATTCAAGTCTTCAAATTCTTCTTGGGCGATCTGTGAGGGATTTCCTGATTCATCAAAATATGGTGCCCAGTCCCCATCATTATCTAAACCGTCACTTCCCCAATCATCTCCGAAAACATCATTTTTATTGCTGTCAAAGAGTATATTCCCATCTTCATCATATTCATAGTCACCAAAACCGCCTCCATCTACAGTCCAATTTTCAGTAAAATCGCCAAACCTGCCTAACCATTCACTCCCCTGTTCGTCCGATTCATCTATCTCTCCGTCATTGTCATTGTCTACACCGTCAACCCAAACTTCTGCATAATCATCGATGCCTTCGTCAATCCCATTGTCAATTTGACCATCCCCATCATTATCAATGCCATCACTATAGCCTTGACCCAACATATCTTGATTGACAAACCAAAGGGTGATATCTGTTCCAGGTACATTATATCGATTAAACTGATCTGTCGAGGCCTCATCAATCATTTCCTGGGTGACTGTGGGTGAGCCCGCTTCCGCATCATTACCAAAATTACTAATACCATCAGAAAACATTAGGGAATCTTCAACCCAGGAGGGATCTGAGTTTTCCCAGACACTAAGCATTTCTTCCGAAAAAATAGGATTATATTGCTCCCAAGCGTTGTCATTATTATCGATCCTGTCATGCCTTAGGCTGTGTCTACCAAGAAACGCTGGGTCATGTCCTTCGTGTTCATCAGAATTGAAGTGTTTCCAGTCACTGCCTCTCAGAGCTACTCCTGAAACTTTAAAACCAAAATTTCCAAAGCTGTGGGCCGTGCGGAATGTAATTTTTTGGAGGGGGTCTGTGTCTGCCTGTGAAATTGCACCTCCCATAATATTAAGTGATGTCCCCTGGGACCTGAGAGGAGAGCTGGAAATGATATTTAACACACCGCTGTGGGCATTGGGACCGTAAAGGGCAGAGGATGGACCTAGCACCACTTCAATCTGCTCCACATCATCGAAACTTACAGGGATGACATTGTATGCCGTGAGCCTGAGAGAGGGAACGTTTGCCATTCGACCGTCCGTGAGGGTCATAAGACGTGAGCTGAATGAGGAATTAAACCCCCTAGCTGTGATATTATAGCTGTCGATCCCTGACTGGGTAAAATCAAGTCCTTTTGTGGTTTTTAAGTAGTCCCCGAGGTTGGTGTTGCTCTCTCTACGAATATCCTGTTTGGTAATTACAGAGATGGCAGCGGGAGCGTCCTCCACTCTCTCCCTTTTCCGGGAAGCGGTCACCACATAGGTCTCCATTTGTATGGCAGAGGTAGCAAGCTTAAAATCAAATCGATTCGCTGTTCCACCTTCAACCACGATATCCTGTTCAACCGTCTCATAACCAATATAGTTGGCCATAAGTACATATGATCCAGCAGGAACATTTGGAATTGTGTATACACCTTTTACATCGGTCGCACCTCCCATGGATGTTCCTTTTAAAATGACATTTGCTCCAATAAGAGGTTTCCCATTGTCCACATCGGTGATAGACCCGCTAATGGATGTCGTTGCAAATACTCCATTGAGAGTCATAAAGATAAATAATAGGGTATGCTTAACCATTCAATGTTTCTCCATTTTATATGTCTGAATATATAAAAAGAAACAGCCAGCAAAAGCTGACTGTTTCATAGTAATATAAGGTCGAATCTTAAATATAGACTTATTTCATTAGCAACATTTTCTTGGTTGCCTGATATAGGCCTGCGTCAATCCGATAGAAGTACATTCCACTGGCTAAATTTTCACCGTTGAATGTAAAGGTATGGGCACCAGCACTCAGATCACCTTGGTAGAGTGTGGCGACCTTTTGACCGGCGAGAGTCCACACAGAGATGGTTGCATGCTGATCTTCCGGAAGCTGAACCGTGATGTTGGTTATAGGATTGAATGGATTCGGGAAATTCTGGCTGAGAGAAAAAGCATTCGGAAGTGATTCATCTCCGACCTTGCTCAGATTAAGCTCAGACACATTTCCTGTGACCGTGATCTCACCAGAGCCTTCCAAGAGATGTTGAGTGTCACCAGAGAGGATCCACTGTGACCCGTCCACTATCTCGTATGCAATGGTCAGCTCTTTGGATTCATCCTGTATAGCAATGCTTCCTGAGTTTTCAATATAGCGCCAATCACTTGAAAAACGTACATCGAACGCACCCTCTGGAGGTGCGGGAGGCATGCTATAGCTCAATCTCTCTTTTTCATCGGCAATATCTAAACCAAAATAAAGAGGTGTGGCCTTAAGATCATTTCCGTTGGTGATCTGCAGGGTGTTAACATTGGTGAATCGTTGGAACTCACCTGTTTTCGCGGCAGTGGCAGCTTTTGTAAAGGTGACATCACCGGTCTCATATGCTCTCACCCAGTACCCACTTCCCGGCGCAATATAGCCGGCGTCTGCATAGGTACCGTTAAAATCATAGAGCGATCCCGGGACAATAATACCACCGGGGTCTGTGATCTCACTTAAATACATGACATCAGATATTCCTGAAACCATGTTCCACCCTTCCTGAAGCGTATGGGTAATTGTCAATCTGGAAAATCCCTGGAATATCGCAGGATGTGCCGTGGTGGAGCGCAGCCAATAGCCCTTTCCGGCAACAGGGGCAACCGCAGGGACATAGGTGCCATTAAATTCATAGAGAGAGCCGGGAACGGTCTCAAGACCATCTGCCAATGGGTCACCAAACAGATCAAGATCTGGCACACCATCACCATCAATATCATATAAATAGGGGAGACCGCTGGTTTCGATAGGCAACCCGACAAGGTTCCACCCTTCGTTTATAAGGGCAAGCCCCGGGTTACCATTGGTTGCCAGACAAACACCTGTACAATAATCTATGCAATTTTCCTGCGACTCATCACCGCCCATACACTCAGCAACGCAAGTGGGTAGCTCAGTTGCAACACATGTACCGAACCCTACCTGGTCCAGCCAGCGAAAGTTCTCTGTGTTTTGAAAGCGAGCGGTTACCTCTTGTGTCTCAATTACAGGGATACACAAGTTATCGGCCTGGAAGTTTAGACGACCTCCATTAGTAGAGGTGGGGGTGTCAGGGTAACCATCACCATCCGTATCGATAAAAGTTAAATCATTTTCCAAATCAATTTCGCCACCAGAGTCATCTGGAAAGGACCAGGCACCACCTGTAGCGTATTCAGCTGCGCCAATGCACCAGACCAAACCGCTAAGCACACAGTCCATTGGGTCACCACCCGCAACAAGACAGGGAAGTATGACCTCACCGTAAGCGCCAGCTGCTACAGCTCCAGCGGTGCCAGCATCTAACGGTGTTCCACCTGCATATAGGGGATTGGTCAAAATAGCAGCTCCCGCATCATCAGCACACTCCTCAACAGATAGAAAAGTACAGTTAGCGACACAGGTTGCCTGATCTCCTCCCCCTCCCATGCACTCGGCAACGCAGCCGGGGACAAAAGCTTCAGCACATCCATTAAAAGTATTTAAACCTGCTCCATACGCCATCATGAAATTAAAGGTGAGATAGTAACCGGTAAACTGAAGTGGCTCATCACCGTTCATAGGGATACCATCTTCGCCCAATGGCTCAAAAAGTTGTGCCCACTCACCCCACTCATCGCTGGTTGGATCAAAAATAGTGTTACCATCAAATGGGTTTGTTCCGATGGGACCATCTGCAGATCCCAGAACTCCATTGTAATAACCTGCTTCCGTTTCGTCATAACCATCATCTGTGGGGTCCACAACATTGATATTGCTGGAGGGGCCATCTGTGGCTGACCAGGCTACACCAAAATCCTGGACAGTTGAAAAATCTTCGTTATAGGTTACCTGCATGGTGCCATAGCTTGGGTTGGGGGTCTGGTGTGGGGCAGATGTTCCCTCATCTCTCCATGGAAAATCCGTAAAATCTATCGAGTTTCCTATCTGACCATAGTCCACTCCAGGAACATCATTCAGAAGGTCAACAGCGTGGAACTCTGCAAATGTTCCGGAGAGGGTGATTCCCCATCCCTGATTCAGCTGATTGCGGAACTCATCTACGAAGGTACCAGCGCTGGTCCACGTTCCATCCTCATTGACCGGGAGAACTTCCTGCCCTGTTACACAGTCCGCTGTAACGGTTGTGGGATAGGCACTTCCATGGATATAAAAAGGAGGAGGGGCAATACCGTCAGTACCATCACCATTAAAGAAATCATTTGAAGCATCATTAATATGAAACGTTCCATCATCATTAAAGTCAACGTTCATGGATATCCATCCATATGGAAATCCAGCTAGCTGGAGCAACCCCCACAATGGAACTGGCAATGTTTTTGCTGTATCTCCGACGGCAAACGTTTTAATTGCGTAGCTGAAAATAGGGTTCGAGCTGCTGGGCCAGCTTACGGTAAAATCATATCCTCCATGAGCGTTGTACGGATTACTGGGGTCCGATAGAATAGGAGCGAGATCCGTTGATGCGTCAGGGGGACGGACGACCCATGTGTAATCTACATTAATATAGTCCACCTGATAGTTCCCAGTAAGAGACTGGGAAAACAATAGCGTGGATAACGTGAAAATATAGATGGAGACTTTAAGCGTTTGTTTCATTATTGTTCCTCCTTAATGAATTAGGTGTATCGCAAATTATTGCGGTTTTGCTGATTAGAAAGCACATACAAAGCGGACGAAAAGTACTTAGAGTTTAGAAATTTAACAAGTGGTTTTTTAATTTGTGTGAGTTCAGTCACATTGTGTAGCTAATGTTGGTGCTTCCAAAACTGATGTTCATTTATTGTATTTTTGTTCTAGCCAACGTTTTATGACCCATAAAAGCACTAAAATCCCCAGCGTAAATGAAATATTACCCATAATTATTAAAAATAAATTTGGCATAGACACTGAAAATCTACGTTCAATGATATATAAGTGGAACCGTGAATTTATTTAAATGGAATATATGGAAACCGTAAATTAACCATGATTATTACGAATTCAATTAAACGACTCAAGGAAAATTATTAAATGAAAATAGCCGTTTTGATCAAGCAGGTCCCCGGAAGCGATTCAGCTTTTAGAGCCAGCGAAAATGAGCTTTGGATCGAGGAGATGCAGATTCAATATGAAATGAACGAAAGTGATGCATATGCGTTGGAAGAGGCCCTACTCATAAAAGAGGCCCAGGGATCAGGTGAAGTGGTTGTTGTTTGCATGGGCCCCTCTGCCAGAGTTTCCAAGGTTCTTCGGGAGGCACTGGCAAAAGGTGCAGACAGAGCGATTCATATTGTGGAAGAGGACCCACTGGAAACTGACCCATATCAGATAGCAAACATTTTATCTGAAAGTATAAAATCAGAATCATTTGACCTTATATTGTCTGGACTACAGTCTGTGGACCTGGGTATGGGACAGACAGGGGTGCTCCTGGGAACGATGTTAGGAATGCCAACGGCGACATTGGTGATTGCCACAGAGATCAGTGGAGATAAGATCAAGGTAAAACGGGAGCTGGAGTCCGGATGGTTTCAGTGGGTAGGGCTGCCGCTTCCTGCCTGTTTATCTATTCAATCTGGAATTAACACACCGCGATATCCTTCTCTAAAAGGGATTATGGGTGCAAAGAAAAAAGAAATTAAAACCATCAACAAGGGCGATGTTCAGTTGAGAGATAGTCTTCAAATGGTGAACAGAATTTATAGCATGCAGAGAGATAAAAAGACAGAATTTATTGAGGGGGAACCGGACTCTCAGGTTTCACGATTGATGGATATTTTGAGATCAGAAGTCAAGGTATTGGGAGCCTAAGCTATGGGAATTCTCGTTATACTCGAACAAAAAGAAAACTCCATCCATCGAATGAGCCTGGAAGCTGTTGCCGGTGCTCAGGATATGGCGGACAAAATGAATATGGAGATCTCCGCTTTACTTATGGGGGCAGATGTCTCCCCTTATGTAGAAAAAGCTCAGGGGCTGGAGCTGAAAGAAGTGATCGTTGCTCAACACGAACTGCTCAATGAATATTCCTGTGACGGATTTTCGGAGATTGTGAGGCAGGTCATTGAAAAGGAATCTCCAAACTACGTTGTGATGGCACACACATATATGGTGAGAGATTTTCTCCCAAGAGTTAGCGCTCTGAGCGGAGTTCCTTTTGTTCCAGATGTGGTTTCATTCCAGGTAACAGATGGAAAACCGGTTTTCACAAAACAAATGTTCAACTCAAAACTAGGTTCTGACATTGTAGTAAACGGAGCTCAAGGGGGTCTTATTAGTTTTCAATCGGCCGCCTACCAAGCGGAATCAGTTAGAAAAGGGGATGCCCCTGTAAGAGACATTGAAATTTCTTTAACGCCCGATCAGATTCGTTCTGTAAGCGAGGCGCCCTTCCAGGAATCGTCTGGAGGGGTTGACCTTACCAGTGCAGAGGTCCTTGTCTCTGTTGGTCGTGGAATTGGTGAAGAATCAAAAATTCCTATGGCAAAAGCGTTGGCCGATGCTATTGGAGCAGAGCTAGCGGCATCTAGGCCTGTAGTGGATTCTGGGTGGCTTCCTCCGTTTCGACAGATTGGAAGTTCGGGGCAGAATGTGTCGCCTAAACTGTATTTTTCGGTGGGAATTTCCGGAGCCATTCAACATGTGGTTGGGATGAAAGGATCTCAAAATATTATTGCTATCAATAAGGACCCGGAAGCTCCCATTTTCGAAATAGCGGATTACGCAGTGGTCGGAGATCTCCACGAGATAATTCCGAGATTAACAGAAGCACTTCAAGAACAATAAGTCCAACATACGTCCGTGCATTTTTCTATTATTGAGCAGGTAGCATTACTTGTTTTCATTGCACTCTCCCTGGGTTCTTTTCTCTATGAACTGTGGAAAAGAATTTTTATAGTTTTTAAAGGGACAGGCTCCTTTCCATTTGACCGGCTGTGGGAAAGATGGTTTCGCTTTTTTAGGGAAGTCATTCTACAGGAAAAAGTTATTCGCGAGAGGTTTCTTCCTGGGCTCATGCATGCCTTGGTTTTCTGGGGGTTCATGGCATTTGGTGTTATCACCTTAGATCATTTTGCCCGGGGATTTAATGGAAAGATATTGGGTGAGACTGCCTACTCTGTTTATTCGTGGGTTGCCATACCGTTTTCTATATTGGTGATAATTGGGATTGTATATTTAGCTTTCAGAAGGTTTGTCCTGAGGCCAAAAGTATTGGGTAAGATTTCAATCACATCGGGTATTGTTGCAATATTCATTGCCCTCTTGATGGGTACCTATTTGTTAACCGAATTGGATTTGCCTCATCAAATTGAAAAAGTAAATTGGTGGGGACACACTTTTTTCATTTTGGCATTTTTATTTCTTATCCCAAGGTCTAAGCACTTACATTTAGTGTTGGCTCCCATAAATATCTTTTTTCGACCCTTTACAATTCCCAGTCATGATGCTGTAGAAATTGATATGGATGCTTCGGAGGAAGAGCTGGACTCGATGCTGACCGGGCTTACAAAAATGAGCAGAAACCAAGCACTGGATATTTTCAGTTGTGTGGAATGTGGGCGATGCACGGATGTTTGTCCTGCCAATAGGGGGGGCGGAATTTTGGATCCCAAACATCATTTTATTCTTGATTTGAAGGAGCCCATGCTTTCCACATCTGATGTTGATGTTTTGGGACAAATAAATGTGGAAGCGGGATGGGAATGCACTGCTTGCCAGTCATGCACAGATATCTGTCCTGTAGGAAACCATGTGGAAAAATCTGATGAGATACGACGACATCAGGTTCTGTTGGAGGGGCAGGTACCCCAGGAATATCAAAAGGTATTTCGAAATCTCCAGGAATCAGGGAACACAGAGGGAGCATTTCAATCACCGTTGGCAGAGGACCTCCCTGTTTATACATCTGACAAAGAGTATGCGCTCTGGCTTGGGTGCTTTGCCCGGTATGGATTGGACCCGGATTTTGAGCACTCGGTGAGGAGTTTTACCAAGATATTGGAAGAGGCAGGTGTCAGCTATGGAGTGCTCTCTCAAGAGATGTGTTGTGGCGACCCGGCAAACAGATTGGGAGATAAGCTGACCTATCAAATGCTCATGGACCAAAATAAAGAAGAGCTTCAGGATGTAAAAAAAATTACAAGCCTCTGCCCTCACTGCGTTGTGAATTTGGATCAGGAGTACAGAAAATATGGTGAGGTTCCCTACAAGGTCGAGCACCATACACAGGTCATTTCCGATATAATTGAATCTGGGAAAATTAGAGTAGAACAAGGTTCAAATGAAAAATTGACATATCATGACCCCTGTAACCTATCCCGTTCACTGAATGAAGTAGATGCTCCGCGGAAGGTCCTGAATGCATCTTCCTCAGGTTTTTTTGATATGGAAGAATCCGGTCGGAGAACTTTGTGCTGTGGTGCCGGTGGAGGGCTATGGTGGAAGAAGGAGAGCAAAGGACGAACCCATCTGGTTAGAGCACAACAGGTAGTGGACTCAGGTGCGGAGACCGTAGCCACAGGTTGTAATTTTTGTTTTGGAATGATGAAACAAGGTCTAGGTCCGCTGACACCGGACAACCAAAAGGAGATTCAGGTAAAAGATATTGCCGACATTGTAGCTGAGAACTTGGTCAATAATTAATTTTCTTTAATCAGAATCAATATTTCTATATTTATTCTATGAAGCACAACCACTATCACCTTCCTTTCGAAAAAAAAGGTGCTTTTGAATATTCTGAAGAATCCATTAGTTCTCTTACAGAGTACGAAAAATACCAGCTCTCTTTTCACCCTGAGCGGCCAAAGTTTTTAGATTTTCTTTCACTTTTTGAAGATGTCAATCCGTGCCTCGAGTCGGATGATCATGGCTCATACCTGATTCAATCTTTTCGAGCCGATCTAAAAACTAAAACGCAAACCATCCCGGTGATGCTGGTGGGCCAGCAAACCGGTCCCACTTCAGATTATAGGGAAATGGTTGAGCTAATGAAGGACACCGATGGAGTTCATAAATGGAATCACGGGATGCCGACCCCAAAGTCCTACCAGAGGGCGTTCGATGCCATAAAATTAGGGAACAAGGAAAATAGAATGATCCTGGTATTTGTTGATACTCCCGGGGCTGACCCCACAGAGGAATCAGAAGCGGGAGGGATTGCATGGAGAATTGGCAATACAATTCAGGCCCTGGCAGAATCTACGACCCCCACGATTGCTGTTATTTTAAATCGAGGGTGCAGCGGTGGTGCGATTGCCCTCACAGGATGTGATGCGGTACTCGCACTGGAAAATTCTACCTATCTGGTTATCACACCGGAGGCCTGCTCCTCCATTTTGTTTCACACCCGTCACAGGGCAAATGAAGCGGCAGAGGCCTCACAGATCACATCAAAGGAAGGATTGATTCACGGGATTGTTGATGAATTGATTATAGAGCCGAGAGGCCCTGCACATAGATTCCCGGACGATACGGTACAATCAACCTATCACACTATTTCTAAGTGGGTAGATACACTCTCGAGCTTTTCAAAGAGTACGATATTTAAATCTAGAATTAAAAGATGGGAAAAAATAGGTCACTGGGAAAGAGCAACTGATGAAGAAATCAATTTACTTCAGATCAAAAAAAATCATCTTCCACATGCAAATTCTGAAGGGTTTACTTCTCGTCACAAAGACTGTTATGACTCAAATGGTATGAGAAAATATGATCCCGTACATTTCACCAGTTTAGAAAAAAATAATTATATCTGCAAAACATGTGGCTACCGATATGCGCGTCCTTCGCTCTGGGACTATATGGAAATGATTTTGGATGAAGATTCATTCTCAGAACATGATACTACTCGATGTATTATTGATAAGGATATTTTAGGATTTCCTGGGTACAAAGAAAAGCTAAAGGATATCCGTAAAAAAACAGGTCTCGCATCTGCAATGGTGACCGGAACCGGAGCGATCATGAATATGCCTGTTGTTTATTGCGGCACTGAATTTGGGTTTTTAGGTGGGTCCTATTGTATGAGCTCTGGAGAAAAGATTTGGCAGGCAGCCAAAATTTCTTTAAAAGGAAACCATCCAATGATTATCCAGACATGTGGAGGTGGTGCCAGAATGCATGAAGGTTGTTCTTCAATGGTTGCAATTCCAAAGGCTCACCTTGCGTTGACCCAAGTTGAGAGCGCAGGAATTCCTGTGATAACGATCGTTACCGATCCGACCTTGGGCGGCGTCGCTATTGGCATTGGATCTCGGGGGAGTAGGATATTTGAAGCGAGCGCGGGTAACATCGGTTTCTCAGGGAGGAGAGTTATAGAACAATATGTTGGGCACTCTCTTCCCGCAGACTTCCAGACAACCCCATGGCTTAGAAAAAATGGTCACGTAGATCGATCTGCGCCGATGGCAGAAATACGGAAAGAAATAGTTAAAATATTAAACAGTAAATAATCGTTTACATCAAATACTTTATGTGTTTTGAATTCCAACACATTTTCTATAATTGGGTTACCTTGAAAATTGTGTGATCACCCATCTTGGGATGACCCTCACTATCGGTACAATCAGTCTCCACTGCCAGGGCAAGATATATTCCCGAGAACCCTTATTTATAGCATTCTCAATTTTTTTAGCTGCCACGTTGGAGTCCATGAGGAACCACATCTTATAGCCGATATTTTCTGTCATTTCTGTTGCGATCCATCCGGGGAGAATAGTTGTAATCGATATATTATTTTTCTCTAGCTGGTATCCCCAACTGTCGGCTAAAAATTTTACAGCAGACTTGGAGGCCGCGTACCCTCCATGTCCAACAAACCCTCTAGCACTGGCAACAGAGCTAATGATTCCTACCTTCCCTGATTGCTGTTTTTTCATAACAGGAAGAAATGGAAATATTGTATTTGTGACACCTAAAATATTTACATTTAAAATATGATTTATAGCATCTGAGTCTCCAGAAAATAGTTTATCTGCTCCGCCCACTCCTGCGTTGGCAATAACTGTGTCTATTCCATTTGTTTTCTCCAAGAAATCATTTGCTGCTTCCTTGCACCCAGATTTACTGGAGACATCCACAGCATAAGAAATGGGATTTCCTCCCAACTCCTCACAATTTTGGCTGACTCTATTTAATCTGTCCTTTCGCCTTCCAGCGATGCCAATGATAGCACCTTGCTTTGCATATACATAGGCAAGAGATTCACCAATTCCGCTGGTTGCCCCGGTGATGAATATTTTTTTTGATTTTTTATTCATCTAGTTTTTTAATTAAATGATTCCATAAATAAATGAATCCAATAATGGATAAGCTAAGAAGAAAAAGGCATTCCAAGATATTACCGAATAGCCAATGTCCTATGGCAAAGGTTAATCCGTGAATACAGAAAATACCTGCAACCCAATTGAGAAAAAATCCTTTCAAAACCGGTGTAAATGCAGATTGAACTCTTGAGGAAACTGGACTCCACCATCCACCCGGGTGCACTCTTTTATAAAAACTCAGGAGAGTTTTTTCTGGCTCAGGTTTTGTTAATAGTGTAGTGGTAATCCACACAACAATGGCTGAAGGAACAATGATCAACAGTTTATGATGTATCTGAAGTGATAGCCCCCACAAAACCGGTGCCTGGTTGAACAGGAAATATTCTTGGCCTGAAGCGAGAGTCTGCTGCCGGGCAATGAGCTCAAAAATAATTGTAATTACAATGGATGTCAGCAGCGCTGAGATCTCTGTCCAGGCATTGATGCGCCACCAGAACCATCTAAGAATCAGTACCAATCCGATTCCTGCCCCCATCGCAAAAATAAACTCCCATGCCTTGGAAATACTCTGCATATTTACCGCAACAATTGCAGAACACACCATGAGAGCTACCGTTATAATTCTGCCAACATTTACAAGATGTTTGTCAGATGCATCCTTCTTGATAAAACGGGCATAGACATCATTGATCAAATAAGAGGAACCCCAATTTAAATGAGTGTCAATTGTGGACATAAATGCAGCTAAAAATGAGACAATTAAAAGTCCCTTTAAACCTGGTCCTAGGAACTTATCCATGATAAGTGGATAACCTGCTTTTTCCCCCAGCTCCATATATTCCGGGGGGATATTCGGAAAAACTACAATGGAGACCAAAGCGACAGCGATCCAGGGCCAGACCCTCAAAGCATAGTGAGCAAAATTATACCAGAGCGTGGCAACCAGCGCATGCTTTTCATTTTTTGCTGAAGACATCCTCTGAATGATATACCCACCCCCATCTGTCCCATGGTGAGACCACCACATTACAGATATAAAGATGATGAACTTGGAAAATGGTGATTCCCAAAATGCCCTGGAAAAAAAATCTGCATTGGGAGCGGGTGGGATAAACTTCAGGGTGTGTTCGTAGTCCGGACTGGTCCGGGTCAAATCTTTGAGCTGTGCTATAAGTGAATCCATGCCACCAACATTGTCAACAGCTATCACAGCAAGAATTATGGAACCGGCCATGGCAATGAAAAATTGAACGAGATCTGTGACTACCACTCCCCAGAATCCGGACAACAGTGCATAGATTAAGGCAATAGCAACGCAGATCCAAACAGCTGTCCATCGATCTATATTTAGCATAACCGCTGCGATTGAAGCCATGGCATTTATGACCCAGCCCATGACAATAAAATTGTACAAAATAGCAAAATATCCTGCCTTAAAAAAACGGAGGATGGCTGCCGGTTTACCAGAATATCGGATCTCCAGAAGTTCATTGTCTGTGAGAACCCTTGCCCTCCTCCAGAGACGTGAAAACAGTAGGGCACCCAATAATCCTGACAAAAGCAAATTCCACCAGAACCAGTTTTGCCAAATTCCGGGGCCCCTTACAAACTCTGTTATCGCCAGTGGGGTGTCCGCAGCAAATGTTGTGGCAACCATTGATGTTCCGACGATCCACCAGGGCAAAGATCTCCCACTTAGAAAATATTCTTCGGGGCCTTTACCTGCACGCCGGGCAAAATAAATTCCTGTTCCAAGTGAAAAAATCACATAGAGCAGGATGATGGCCCAGTCAATTAATGTAATGGACATGTTCGAATCAGTACAATTTTTTCAAAGTGGTATACTGAAAATAATGGTTCAAAATCTCTTTAGAAGAATATCCGTTTAGTGCCATGGCCAGCGCGCCGATCTGACACAGTCCTACACCATGTCCCCAGCCACCACCAACAAATTGAATATGATCTTTATTCAATTTGCAAATAAAAGCAGAGCTAAATAAAAAGGATGGGTGGAGAGTTTTTCGTATATCATATTCGGTATCTAATTGAAGTGATTTTGCCGAACCGCCTTCAGTTTGATATTCTAAATTTAAATTAATTATTCGACCTGATTCTCCACGATTTAGAATATTAATATTTTTTATATATGATACTTTTTCATTTATTTTAATAGAAAAAAAGGAACAAAATTCGTTTTGAGTGAAACGGACCACCCAGCGAAAATATTTTTTGTTTTCATCTACATTTCCTAAAAATTTTGAAAGATTGTTTTCACTCAAAAATTGAGGACTACAAAATGTATTTGGACAGTGAGTAAACCAGTTTTCCCAATCAACTTTTGTATATTTATCTGGTCCATCAAAAACATTTTTTAGATAAGGTCTCGGTTCCATGTTCCATACATTTTCGCAATTTTCCGTCAGCCCTCCGCAAGATTTTGAGTAACGAGCATCACAGATTTCACTGTTATGGGTTATCACCACTCCCCGTGAATTTTCAACAGTTTTTTTGGAAACTGGGCTCAATTGACTTAGCCCCTGATAACGTTGACAGCAATCATCGTTGCAAGCATCTATTCCCAGCTCCGCATGTTTTTTTTCAGCTGCAGCCAATATCCATGATCGGGCAGTTATGGACTGTGCCTCCAGAAATTCAGGTGGACATGCGCCGCTCATTTCAGAGACAGCTACACAGGAAAGATATTGTTCCAGAGGAACACAGTTAACGACAATCAAATGACCATTTTTGGATGTTATTTTTATGTTGCCCGGAAAACTTACATCAATGTTTTTCCCCCAATGAAAACCACGACCCGCTGGTACATTGTGTATGGTTATCCCTTCCACAATCTCACCCCCAATATTATCAATTATTTCAATCTCACCATCTTTCAGGGATACGATTAGATTGGGGGGTGGCTTTGATAAATTGGAGTTGTGTGATTTTATTGTATAATTATTTTGATTTGGAAAAGATATTTCAATGTCTGTGCGTCTATCCTCAGGGAGAATAATTCCGATATTTAGTGTAGGTTCTTTACTAAGCATTTTGATAGGCGCTCACTCCCGCGCCTATAATCGGTGCGTGTGGAAGTTTTGACAGAGAGATCAGGTTTTTTTGTAGATAATGTTTTTTTGTTGTTTGGCCCAAAACCTGTGAATCTCTAATCTGTTTTTTTACAGATAATTTAATTTCCTCAAAAAGTTCTGGGAATTTTTCTATTAGCTGAGCCAAACGCAATCCCAATATTATTCTGTTGAAAGTGGTGGTTGGTTTTTTTTCAAATAGTTTTTCAACTCTCTGAAAAATAAGCCACGCCACTGTATCTACAAAATCAGTTCTGATCTCAAGGGCATCATCTGTTTCGATAAATAGTTCTGGATATATTTCTTCTTTCTCTAGTCGCTGAAAAGAGATGCCGGTTTTTTTGCTGTACTGCATCATCATTCCTTTGTGACTGATTATTTTTTCAATTGGCACACCATTTTTGTTTTTTAACTGCCATGATTTAGGCATCCACGTATCAATGTTATCAAACGGAATGATTTTTCCATCAAGCAGTATAGCATCAGCTATGCCTGTACCGGTACCGATATATAAAGCATTTTCAACTCCTCTAAATGAACCATTTTTTCCATAGAGCTCTCCCAATCCACAGAGGTAACTGTCATTTCCCAATTTCCGTATGGGATGAAATTTGAGCCCGGCCAACCTTAAACGGCGTTCTAATACATCAAGGAATCTTGGAGCTCGTGGGCCATTATTTGTGACAATGATTCCCTTTTGGTCAGGTGATTTTAAACCGGGCATCCCAATGCCCAAAAGATATTTGTTTCCACTATTCGTTTTGGCCAGCTTATTAATAACACTTTCACAACATTCCAAAATTGTTTGTCCCTGTTTTGCCTCTTCAGTTTGAAGTAGAGGGTTATCCTTTTGGGTGAGCTGTAGGTCAAGATCGACCGGCTGAAAATTTCTATTGTTTAGGGGGCTCTCAGAGTAGGTTAGGGTTTCTACATCTCCATCTATTGAAAATGTGGTCTCGTTTAATTGTTTAACAATTCCCCCAGAAATCTTGGTAGCTCCGCCGTCTATACCAATAGCCGTTGCATTTTTTTTCATACTATCATTGATTTCATGTTTAAGATACGACGGTATGATTCTTCTATCCTCTCTGAGGAGACTCTCCCATTATCAACCAGTGAGATAATAGTTTCAATAGAGTTTGGGATTAAATTTTCCCGATAGGGAATCAAATTATTTCCTAAACAAATAATGTCAATTCCAGCGTTGATCATTAATTCCAGAGTTTCCTCCCAACTGTAGTGATCAGAAATTGCTTTCATTACCGGATCATCAGATATGATAACCCCATCAAACCCCATTTTTTTCCGTAACAAATCATTAATTATTTTTTTTGATAATGTTGCTGGATAGTTTTTATCAAGTGACCTGATGAGCACATGACCTGTCATGATCATTTTTAAATGACCTGATCGTATCAATTCTTCATATGGGTAGAGCTCAGACCTGTGCCAGGAATCGGAGATATCCGTTAGTTCGTCATGGGCATCCTGAAGTGCGCTTCCTTGGCCCGGGAAATGTTTACCTGAACATGCAATTTGTTTTTTCTGGTGTTCTTCAATAAAAGTACGTGAATGTTTTAATATCTGTTCAGGGTCGCCAGAAATACAACGTCCCTCTTTTCCGATGATTGAATCACTATTTTTTTGGATATCCAGAACGGGAGCTAAATTGAGGTTGATACCGCACGTACGGAGTGTGTCTGAAACGAGCAAAGAAAATGCTTTGGTTTTTTCGGTATCATTCAATTTTCCAATTTCATGCCATGATGGAAATTCCGGAAAACCATATTCTGGTGTAAGCCGATTAACGATTCCACCCTCCTGATCCACAGCAATAAATAATGGGGTGTCTGCAATATTTTGCAGATCCTCTGTCAATCGTTTCACCTGCTCCGGGGATTCGACATTTCGTTTTTCTGGAGGAGATTGAGTCATCTCCAGATCATAGAGGAGGACACCACCGATGTTGTATGACCTTATCCAATCATACACTTCACATTTTTCAGAAATAATTTTACCCTTAAATCCCCCTAAGATCATTTGTCCCACCATGTCTTGAAGTGGACCGGACTTTTTTAATTTAGAGGATATCATACTGAATAAAATTAACCAAATAATTGTATTTCAGATTTAACTTTCCTCCTGAATGAAAATGAAAAAAGATGCATCATAAATTAAAATCCATTTTTATTATATTATTGTATATCACTGGTTGCCAAGCTCACTGGAGCTGGATTGATACACTGCCAAAGCCCTGGACCCTCACGAACGCTGAGGTATCTGAGATATTGCCTGAATTTCATTCCCGATTCCCTGATTTTAATTATAGGTTGAAAGCCTTTTCCCTTTGGCAAGTGGGGAAGCCATACGAAATATTTAAGTTGGGGGAGGAAAAAGATCCGGATCCGGACCCTATTATCCGGCTTGATGTTTCGGATTGTACGGTTCATGTGTTGACAAGCTTGGCATTTGCTCAGAGTGACTCATGGGAAAAAGCAAAAGATATTATGATTCGTATTCACTACAAAGACCACCAGCCGGATTTCACAACACGATGGCATTTTACGTCCGACCGAATTTTATCTAACCCAAGCACCACCGATATTACCAAAACACTTTTACCGATTGAAAATCTTAAAAGGGCAAACGTAACATTGAATCGAAAAGAAAATGGAGGAGAATTATTAGATCTAAATTGGGAGAGGGAGGTGGGAGCTTATTATGTTCCCAATAGCGAGCTAGGACCAAATCTTCTTGATAGATTACCGGGAGTGTGTGGGGCCGCATTTGTGAAAAAAACCCTGTTTGAGTTGGGAATAATCATTGGCCATGAGGGAATCCTAATTGATAACCAATTTCTGGTCCATGCATCTTCCACCGAGGGGGAGACCGTAAAAATAGATTTTTTAAGCTATTATTTTTCTGAACCGGAGGGAATATTTGATGGGGTGATGTTTTATGAATTCAGGCCGATGAATCCATGATAAGATCCACAGATGGGATCAACGATTATTTATCTTTTAGAATGTAGGTCTTTAAAAAAATTAGATCTACCAAACCAATAAGCTGGCTGTTTACTGGTTAATTGTCTTCGTTTTCCAGCGCTTGACTTTGTAAACGCCATTGTGGAAGTCAAACCCAAATCAGTGATTGAATTTTCAGCCAATCCGAAATTCAATTCAAATTGTTCGAAGCACTCATTCTCATCAGCATAGCTCTCACAAGGATTCTTCTCCTGTGAGAAGGTAAGGGTGTCAGACTCTAAAGAATATAAGATGCTTAGGGTATCTGTAACGGTTTCCCCTGTTTCAAAATTATCATATGTCTCGATTATTTTGATGACATTTTCACTTGTATCTGTCACTTCCCAGGTCCCCTCTGCCTCATCAGGGACTCCGCTGCCATCATCTGTTAAACGAAAATACTCTCCACCTGGATTCAAAATGATAGTGGTTGTGGTTTGGGAAAACGATAGGGGCACGGATACCGGATTGTCAGAAAAGAGCTGCGTTGACTCAATGTTGATGGTTCCACCCAGCGTCACGGTTTGAGTAGAGTCAGTGTTGTATAAAATTTGTTCAGATAAGGTTAAGCTGTAATCCAGCGGATTGAATGTGAAACCAATAAAATTGCTAAAATCTTCACTGTCACCAGAGTTGTCTTGAGATATTGAATAAACGGCGGCACCTGAATCAGCTACCTCATAATAAACAATGACCAACTCATGGAGAGGGTATTGCGCACCACCAATAGATTGATTTTGAGCCAAAATTATATTTGTATCTCCCAAACTTGCCTGAAGATATTTTAATGAGGTGGCTGTCCCCACCGAAAATTGTGCGACCAAAGAATCTTCACTTGGGGTTAAAAAATCAACAGCTAACTGGTCAGTATCTGAGGTGATATTAAAATCAAAATTGACATTTTCTTGTTGCCACTCTGCTGTAATATTATAGGGCCATCGAGAGTCCTCTTCTGCTAACGGCTCACACTGGTAATACTTTTTGCTGCAGCTGTTTAAGGTGAGCGTGATGCTAGCACAAAGGATCAAGAATTGAGTTAGAGTTTTCATATTCATGCGTAATACAAACGGAAATATACAAAAGGATTTTTTTTCAATGCATTGATTTATTCCACTTTAATATATTATATCATTTTGACCGGGGGAGTGTTTAATAACTTTAATATTGTTAATTTTACTGATGGTTATTTTGGAAAATATCTTTTTTTAATATGAACAAAGATTCGCTGGACGGTTTACATAAGATTGCTGAGTCCACTCTCGTAAAAGAGGCAAAGGAAATTGAAAGTGCTTCAAAGAGAATTGGCCCTGCCGTGGTTGAAACGGCAGAGATAATTCTCAATCACGAGGGGAAAATTGTTATATGTGGTTTGGGAAAGTCTGGGCTGATAGGGCAGAAAATTGTTGCTACACTATGCAGTACCGGAATTCAGGCGGTCTTTTTGCATGCAGCAGAAGCATTACATGGTGATCTGGGGATTTATCATCCCGGAGACCCAACCATTCTTATTTCAAAAAGTGGGGCAACTGAAGAGCTCCGCAGGCTTATTCCCCGTTTGCGTGAGTTTAATTCGCCGCTGATTGGGTTGGTAGGGAATGTCCATTCTCCCGTTTCAAATGAGGTGGATATTGTCCTGGATGCCTCTGTTTCTACAGAAGCTGATCCGCTGGGAGTGGTTCCCACATCCAGCACTACCTTAACCCTGGCCATTGGGGATGCTCTTACCACTGTATTAATGGCAATGCGAGAGTTTAGGCATAAAGATTTTGTACGGCTTCATCCCGGTGGAGAATTGGGAAAACGCTTGGGATTAGGGATTGAGGATGTAATGCATTCACTCGACGATGCTGTGACAGTATCTCTTGATCAGGGTATCTTCGAAATAACAAAATTGATGACAGAAAATCCTTTGGGCGCCGCTCTCGTTCTGGATAATGATAAGCGTCTGTTGGGAATAATCACGGATGGTGATATTCGCAGATGCCTTTCAATGAACAGAGATTTTAATTCTATAAAACTCTCTGATATCATGAATAAGGCCCCTGTTTCTGTCCCTGTTCAGGCATCCCTGGATGAAGCCATGAAGATGATGGAGGATCGCCAATCACAAATATCTGTATTACCGGTCATAGACCTTACCAAAAATGTGTGCTTGGGTTTGTTGCGTCTTCATGATATCTATCAATCTAAGCTGTATTAACAGTTTGCAGCTTATTCAATAATTTAGTTTTAACCTTTTTAGTGGGAATGAGAGAGAGATTGTCCAATCAGTGGTTGTTTTTGTCAACTCTATAGTTATTAATTAGAACACTTTATTTCCGGAGGCTCGATGCGATATAGTAACCCACTATTGATTTCAATACTCTTCATTTATCAAATTGCTGTTTCCCAGTTCACACTTCAGGAGAGTGGTCTGGACAAGACATTGATCCAGTTCACCCATGAAGACGTAACATTTGAGTCACAGGGGGACTACACAAAACTAATCCCCTCAACAGGAGGGACAACCACAGACTATGGACAGCCGGAGCTTCCACTGTTCTCCACTCTGATCCAGGTGGAGTCAGACAAGGAGTACACAGTCTCTTTTAATATCCTGTCCTCTCACACTATATCTGACATAAGAATATTTCCTTTCCAGAACAAGGATAAGACCGAAGCCCCCGGAGTGATCAAATACATGGATACCTCTTTTTATGGAAGGGATGCTGTTTATCCTGAGTCTATTCTTGAGGTATCAGAGAGGCTGGTCATGCGTGACCTGCATTTATTGAACATCAGTGTGGTTCCATATCGTTATCATCCGTCCCAGCAGACATTGGAAGTGATAGATGCGGTAGAGATCGAGGTAGTGGAATCAGGAGAGAGGGATGATGGGGGGATGTCAGAGAGGCTTCCATCCAGGGTATTTGAGAGTATGTATTCTACGTTGGTGTTGAACTATGTTGAGAGAGACAGGGACACGGAGTTTCAGGACCCTGCTATATTGTATATATGCGGTGGGAGTTCAGAGAACAACTCCAGTTTTCAGCAGTTGGTAGAGTGGAGACATCAGCGGGGGTATGTTGTTTACACAGCTAATTTGAGTGAGACGGGTAGCTCTTCCAGCTCTATTAAGAATTATATACAGAATGCGTACAACAATTTTGATCCATCTCCGGAGTATGTTGCTTTTGTGGGGGATGTAGGCGGCTCGTACAGTGTTCCTACTTTTTATGATGGCTGGGGACACAACAGTTATGGAAATCAATGTGAAGGAGACCAGCCATACTGTCAACTGGATGGGAACGACCTGTTTCCTGAGGTTTTCATAGGGAGGATTTCTATACGTTCCACAACTGACCTGGCTATTGTTGTCAATAAGGTATTGAACTATGAAAAGGGAACCTATGCATCATCTATGCTCCCATACTTTGAAAAAGCAGCTCTAACCGGTGACCCAAGTTCATCAGGTATTTCCACCACTATTACCAATGAATACATTGAAGAGGTCCTCAATGCCTATGGATTTGAAGATGTTCGTATTAAAACATCGGGTGGAAGCTGGTCAAGCTGGATGCAGAGCCAGTTGAATGAGGGGGTCCTTTATTTTAATTATCGTGGGTATCTTGGTGTTAGCGGATTTGGTAGTTCAAATATTGATGCCGCCAATAACGGATATATGTTACCACTTGCCACAGTTTTGACATGTGGAACAGGGTCTTTTGCTGAAGATAATACATGTATTTCAGAAAAGTTTTTGAGAGCTGGTTCAGTCTCAAATCCCAAGGGCGGAATAGCAGGAATATCCACTTGTTCTTGGAACACACATACGTTGTTCAATAATATTATTGATATGGGAATCTATGATGGGATTTTTGCAAAAAGCATTGAAACAGCAGGGGGGGCCCTTGCCCATGGAAAATTAGTTTTGTTGAGTGCCTATCCGACTGACCCATATAATTGGATCAGTGCGTTCACTCAATGGAACAGCTTAATGGGTGATCCTGCAACACATCTGTGGACAGACACCCCTGACAATATCAATGCCCAATTTGAACCGGAAATACCTTTTGGCACTAATTTCTTTGATGTAACTGTGAACGGTCCTAATGGCACCTATGTAGAAGGGGCCATGGTCACCCTTTTAAAAGATGATGATATATTTCTCAATGGTTTTACAGATGAGAGCGGAAACGTGACGTTTGACCTGAATTACAGCTATGGAGGTGAAGTAGGTATTACGATCACAAAACGAAATGTAATTCCCTATACCGGTACCTTTGAGATCTCAACAGATGGAAAATTGATCAACATTGATCCTTCCCAGTCATTGAGTGTTGATGATGGTGACGGAGGCAATGGGATATTGAACCCGGGAGAGACAATAGAACTTCACATTCCATTGAAGAATTTTGGGATGGTGGAAGTTACAGGTGTTCAGGCCGTTCTGGAGTCCACATCTCCTTCTGTTACCCTGGCTGATAATATTTCTTATTACGGTACCATCGAGTCTGGAGAGTCCTTGTTTGGCGGTGGGTTTACACTGTTTTTAGACCCGTCTTCCATTGACAGGGAGGACTTGGGACTTAGAATTTATATTACCGATGATCATGGTGATGAGTGGGTCGGCTCTGTACCACTGTTAGCAAAAAGTGGTTATCTTCTGTTTACAAATGATGCTTTTATAGAAAAGAACCAGACCGCTGAGATCCCTGTATCAGTTCAGAATGCCGGTTCCGTATTGGTAGAGAATGTTATGGCAGAATTGAACTATGAAGGTGAGTTGCTTGAGGTAACGGATGGTGAGGGCTCATGGGGGACCATTCAGCCCAATGAGACTTTGGTGTGTTTTGACTGTTTTACCGTTTCTGCTGGAAATGACCTGGTCAACGGGACCTTGATTCCCCTTTCGGTGCGCTTTTACAACGATGCCGGCTATGATAACCGGCAAACCCTTATATTACAGGTAGGTGAAGTCTCTGAATCTGATCCCATGGGTCCGGATACCTATGGATATTACATCTATGATATGGCTGATACGGATTATGAATTTGCACCTGAATACAATTGGATAGAGATTGATCCAGGCTATGGAGGAGATGGAACAGATCTGAACTTTTCCGATAGCGGGAATGGAAATTTCTCTAACTCATCTGAGATAGTGGAGCTTCCGTTCACGTTTAGTTTTTATGGTATTGATTACGGACGAATTACTGTTAACTCTAATGGCTGGATCGCCATGGGAGAGTCGGATCTGGAATCGTTTCGAAATTATCCTATTCCCGGGGCCGGTGGTCCTTCACCCATGATCGCTGCTTTTTGGGATGACCTGAAAACATCTAGTGGGGGCGATGTCTTTAGATATTTTCATCCCAATGATGAGTATGTAGTTATTGAGTGGTCAGATATGCGCACCCAGAACAATAACTCAGTGGAATCCTTTCAGGTAATTTTATATGCTAACCAGGCGCCGCCTTATGGGGATAATGAGATTAAAATTCAGTATAAAATATTTAATAACACTTCGTCTGGTAATTTCAGCGGTTATCCACCTGTTCATGGTGGATACAGCACCATAGGAATAGAAAACCATATGAGCAACGATGGCCTTGAATATACATTCAATAACGACTATGCTTCAGCGGCAGCGGAGTTAGATGATGAAACTGTAATATTTATTACAACTAATCCAGTTGTCCCTGTTCCAGCACCACAACTAGTTTATACACCCGATAATTTTAATTTCACATTAAGTTTCGATGATAGCGCTTCTGAAATGTTAACACTTTCCAATCAAGGAGAGCCCGAATCTTTGCTGGAATATACCTTGGAGTCAGAGTATCCGGAAGCAGAGCTTCCCTTTTCAATTTCCGGAGGAGGTCCAGATGGATTTGGTCACTATTGGGGTGACTCAAATATTACGCCGGAACTTTCATTTGAATGGATAGAGATTTCAGATGGTGAACAACAATTAATCTTTCCGCATAATGACATTGCTGCTGATCCGATTGATATTGGGTTTGAGTTTCCTTTTTTTGGAGAATCATATTCGCAATGTATTGTCAATCCTAATGGCTGGGTTGGTTTTGGTGAGGACAACACTAATTACCAAAATTCATCGATTCCATCACCTGCAGCACCCGCACCTGCTATTTTGGCCTTTTGGGATGATTTAAGTCCAGAGAGCACAGATCAGGGTGGTTGTCCAGAGTTCAGCGGGAATGTTTATATAAAAAGTTTTGAAAATAAATTTGTGATTTGGTTTGATAATGTTATCCGCTGTTCATCCAATTACCCTGGAACTTTTGATTTCCAGGTTGTCTTACACGAGAGTGGTGGGTTTGATATCAATTACAGAAACATGGAAGAGAATGTTACAAGTGCAACCATCGGGATGCAAAATGCTACCGGTTTGGATGGTCTACTAATTGTTTTTAATGATGAATATATCCAAAATGAATTATCCCTTCAGTTCCGCAAACCAATTGGTACGGACTGGTTTTCAGTTTATTCCGAGACCGATGACCTTTCTGGAACTCTCGAAGTAGGAGAGGCAGCGGAATTCACCGTTGATGTGAACTCTGAAGGGTTGCCCGAAGATGAATATTTAGGTCATATAATAGTTTCCACTAATGGATCGCCAACCGTTACCATCCCCGTTATTTTAAATGTTGTCTCTGGAGGTGAAATGACACTTGATTTGCCCTATTCCAGTGGATGGAATTTGGTTGGACTTCCTGTCTCAACAACGAACAATTTTTATTTGGATTTATTTCCTGATGCGCTGGAGGGTACAATGTATTCCTATAACCAGGGCTACATATCGGAAGATATTCTATTGAATGGAACAGGGTATTGGCTCAGGATGGATTCTGATGGTACTGGATCTGTAACAGGACTTTCCTTAGACCAGTTGGATGTAGGCCTGAACGCTGGTTGGAATTTGGTATCAGGATTGTCATTTCCTATTGATGTAAATACCATTAACGATCCACAGGAGATTATTATTCCGTTTACCTATTATCAATTTGATGGAGCTTATATATTAACAGAAGTGCTGGAACCGGGAACAGGGTATTGGGTTAGGACATCTGGAGAGGGTACTGTTGAAATGATTTTTGATGGAGTGGAACGGCGCGTGATTGAACAAACCCAATTTTTTGACGAAGTTAATACCCTAACTTTTAAAAATAAAAATGACATTTCAATCCAATTATATTTTGGGATAGAGTTAAATGAAGAGCAAAAGCAGATGTTCAGCCTACCTCCTGTACCTCCCTTTTTGTCTGATTTAGAAACACCGGTATTGGATATTCGTTTTGATAATGAGTATAGGGTATGTTCGTCCCAAGGCACTTTAAATCTCCTAAGTTCAAGAGAAACAGAAACAATTGATTACGAAATAATAGATGGAAAAACCTGGGAATTAACTCATTTATCTAGTAATTATTCCATTTTATTAACAGGAGAAGGACAAATAAATGTTCCTGGGAATCAGTCAGAATATTTATTGAAGGAAACAGATTTTACAGTCCTGCCAGCTGAGTTTGATTTATTTCCTGCTTTTCCTAATCCATTTAATCCTGTGACACAAGTTCGATTTTCAATACCTCAATCAGAAGCACAGAATCCCACGTTGGTAGGCGTATATGACTTAAACGGAACATTAATTGAGACATTATCCAATGGTTATCTTGATGCTGGTAATCATCAAGTAATCTGGAATGCTGGCACCCATCCCAGCGGTATGTATTTTATCCGGATGCAATCGGGACATTTTGATAAAACAATCAAAACTATGTTGATCAAGTAGGAATTAAAATTCCTGATTATTGGGATAGTAAAAATAATTTCCCCCTTTTTAGATTTTGATTTTGAATGGATAATATTTTATACACCCTCCTTTTTTTATTGATTACCCTGATTATTTTTGGATGGTTCGAAAATACAATGCACATCAGAGCATTAGAAAGCATTCCACTAAGGATTCATATAAATGGTTCTCGTGGAAAATCAAGTGTTACTCGTTTGGTGGCGGCAGGACTAAGATCAGGAGGTCTAAAGGTATTAGCAAAAACAACGGGATCTGCTCCCAGAATCATTGATGAAAATGGAAAGGATCTTATCATACATCGCTTACGGACCCCTTCCATTGGTGAACAGGTAAAACTACTCAGATACTTTGCAGAAAAGAAACCTGATGCTGTGGTGATGGAATGTATGGCTGTAGATCCTCAGTATCAATGGGTCGCTGAACATAAAATGGTTCAATCCCATATTGGTGTTATTACCAATGTACGTCCTGATCATCTCGAAGAAATGGGTCCATCAATGAAGGATATAACTCTTTCACTCTCTAATTCCATTCCGGATAAAGGAAAATTCCTTACAGTTTCTAGCCCATATAATAAACATTTAAGCTATATATCGAAAGAAAGAGACACCACTTTTTATGAAGTTGATACTGATGAGGTCACCACTGATTATTTATCAAAATTTCCTTTTCTTGAACATGATGAAAATGTAGCGCTTGCATTAAAAGTTTGTGAATTGGCCGGAGTTGAGAAGGAATCTGCGAAGGTAGGAATGTTGAACACATCCCCAGACCCTGGTGCGCTGGTATTGTGGCAATTAGAATTTGGTAATCACCACAATGAATTTGTTAGTGCTTTTGCTGCAAATGATCCTGAATCCACCCTGAAGATATGGAACCTAGTTCAGGAAAGATTGAACAAACAATCTGTCTGTGTTTTTCTAAATACCCGTTCGGACAGACGCTACAGGACTAAACAATTAGTTACCCTGGTACATAAATTTATCAAACCAGATACCTTTATCATTCGTGGTGAGAATTTTCAAGCTACAGTGAACCAGGAACTTAAGTCCTCAACCGCTGAGGTCTCAATTCATCCATTGAAGTCAACTCCTGATGATTTAATTAGTGAATTAAAAAAGTTAAATCATACCTTTATTTTTGGAATTGGCAATATAGTTGGCTGGGGGGAATCATTTGTCTCGGAATTAAAACAGTATAGAGTAAATGGTTGAGATTGCTATAGGTATTGGGATAGTCTTAAGCCTTGTGCTCACCGAAACGGTCGGTGTAACTGCTGGTGGTGTTATCGTTCCGGGTTATATTGCACTTTACCTTCATGAACCAGTGAGAATATTCAGTACGTTTATCATTAGCTATTTAGTATTTCTCATTGTTTGGATATTATCAAAATTTATGATGATTTATGGAAAGAGAAGATTGGTTCTTTGTTTATTATTGGGATTTTTTCTTGGATATTTATCCAAGCTATACTTTCGGAATCCTGTCTCTGATTTGGACCTATCTGTAATCGGTAATATTATTCCAGGATTAATAGCAAGCTGGATGGACCGCCAAGGTGTAGTCCGAACCCTGAGCGTTGTGTTGATCACTGCCTCGATTGTTCAGCTATGTTTGATGGCTCTAAGTTTGGAAGTTCCTCGTGTTTAGACCTGCTATCCAAAAAACAAGAGTCCTGGTTATTTTGGCGATAGTAAATTTATTACTTTTTCTTTGGGCATCAAATTCAACAGGGAAAATTGAGGCATCCGGCCATGAACATAAAATACAAGCGGCAAACCTGATGAAATCTGCTATGAATGTTTTAAAGGAAACTCGATATGGACAAAATCCTGTTTTTTTAGATGCCATAAATGACCCCAATGAGACGGGGCTAGTTGGACCTAAATTTAGTCATATTTCTACTGGAGAAGGGGACCTGGATAGCAAACTATCAACCTTAAATCCAAATTTTGCTGCTTTGATTGTTGAAATATTCTTGGAAGCGGACCTTTCAAAAGGTGACAAGGTTGCTGTTTCTTTTACTGGTTCTATGCCTGGAGCAAACTTAGCTGTTGTGAGTGCATGTCAAGTAATGGGAATCACACCCTATATTGTGAGCTCCGTTGGCTCATCTCACTGGGGCGCAACGGATCCAGATTTTACGTGGATTGATATGGAAAAAATCTTATCTTCTAAAGATTTATTAACGCACCAATCAATAGCTGTATCTTACGGTGGTAAAAGCGATGCCGGCGGTGGGATGAGCCCTTTTGGAAGAGAACAGATAGACAGCGCATTTGAGCGATCAGGAGTTCCTAAATTTATTGAAGCAGAAAGACTCAGTGAAAGTGTTCAAACGCGGCTCGATATTTATAAAGAATCTGCACAATTGAACGAGTACTCAGTTTACATAAACGTTGGTGGTGGAGCTGCCAGTATAGGGACCTTAGACCAGGCCAGAGAAATCCCCCCTGGATTCTCTTTACCATCTGATTTAAAAAGTATTAAAGACCGCAGTGTTCTTATGCAGTTTGCGTCTTTGGGAATTCCAATAGTTCATATTCTAAATATTAGAGAATTGTGTGAAAAATATGGTGTGAAATTTGCACCAGTTCCTTTTCCACCTATCGGTAGAGGTAAATTGTTTGAGGTCTATGCATATAACATAACTGTAACCTTAATAGCCCTATGTATTGCGTTGAGCAGTCTAGTTGGGGTTGCTATTCATTCCCACAATCAAATTGCCCATCAAAGAGACTCATATGAGCCGGAATCTATTTTATAGTTTTTTTCTCATAATCGGTTTAAATGGTATCACTTTCGGAAAGGCAGTTGATCCAAAAGAAATTGATAGAAGAGAAATTTTATTCGTTGGTGAAAACCGTCAGGAATATTTTTCTTTATATAAGTCTTCTCTCCATTATACGGTGTATGGGCCCGATACTGTAAAAATATATGCCCGTAAAGCTATCCCTTCCCGAGACAATGAAATAAAGTCTTTTGGATATTCTTTAATTATAGATAAAGAGGATACCTTACACACACAGTTCAAAAAACGAATTTATTCAAAAATAACATCAGCAGAACATAGACGTCACGGTTATTCCAGCGCAGGGATTTATTCTTTACCTATCCCATTTGGAAAACATGAATTAGAGCTTATACCTCTTTCTGAATCAAGCCGTCCCGTACTGGTGCGAATGATTATTAATCCACTTCAGAGGGACAGGGGAAGAGGGAAATTTATTCTACCGGAATCGGAGACACCTCTTTTTTTTATTAATTTTGGTGAAAAGAAAATCCGCTATTTACAGCTTGATTACTGGAGCCAATTAAAATTTTCTGTTGAAAAATCAAAAAGAATTAAAGTAATCTGTCGATTAAAATATTTTGAGGATATGTCGAAAACTCAGAACTATCGTTTGCGACTTTCAAAAAATGGGGAAGTCATAAATACATTTTTTATCCAGACTGAGCAATCATCTGAAAAGTTGCTATTGGATAATTCTTCACTAGATATTGGTGTATCCAACAGTATCAATATTGAGTTGGATCCGGGAAACTATACGTTTGAATTATTGGAAAGTAAACGGTCTGTTTACCTTCGGGTGATGGAGTATGATTTCTAATAACTTGATTAAATTATTTATTGTTTGTTCAACTATGTTGTCTGCGCAGTCCATGAAAAACAGGCTTTTGGTTCCGATTTATGTATATCCAACCCTTTCACTTGGGTATGACTCCAATTTCATGAAATTTTCTGATGGTGAAATAGACCAAACAATATCGGGCGCTGATATTCTAGGGAATGCATCTACATTTGATAGTGATATAATCAAAACAAAAATGAAATTATATTATAGTCCTGTATTGTCTAATATCTATGAAACTGAGTTATATTTTACTTTTTCACATTCTATGTATAGACAACTAAAAGAGAAATCCTACGTTCGATATTCGCTCTTATACGCACAGCACCTGGGACCGTATAGCTGGCTGAAGATTGGGTATACCAATCTACCTGAATATTTTATTCGAAATTACATTGACCGAGATATCACTGGTACCTTTAGATATTCATGCAGTTTTTCCAGTGAAGAGTTATTCTTATCCTATTCTTTTCCGGTCGGGGAAGTATCCTGGTTGAGATTCAAAGTAAAAGGTATTAATGAATTTTATAATTCTCATTTTACAGAATTTGACCAAAAAAAGTTAATAGGACAGATTGTATACCATTCTGAAATTTCCAAAAGAATGCAATATTCCGTTTCACTGAGTCATGGTGGCAGTAAAAATCCAACCTATAACTCTGGAGAGACCTCCACGCTTGTGGATCGGTCCTATCTAATGGATAAAATCATTTTAGGACTTACTTGCAAATCAAATGGGAATCCGTTGATTCAAAAATATGGTATGTCTTTGTCTGTGGAACAGCGATTATATGATTTAGAGTCTGAAGTAGATTACGTTGATGATTGGAAATTCTATTTTGATTCTAATGTATCGATATGGGGCGAGATGCAAATTCACCAAGATATAGGCCTTAAGGTTTCTTACCAATATAGAAATAGAAAAGCTGATTCAAATCCCTTTGGTGAGTTTTCATGGGCGGAAGAGGTAAAGGATTTTTCAAAACATGTGTTATGGTTTGAATTTTCTTATGATTTAGTTATGGATTTATTTTATTAAACTAATGAAAAATCATTTAATACTTTTCTTAATGATCTCTTTTTTTATTTCGTGCAGAAAACCAGCTGACCCTGTCATAGAGAGTGATTCCTTATCATACACTCACTGGGGAACTTTTGATGTTAGCGGAGAGTGTCTTGATCTAGATATTTCTGATACTGTACTTGTTGCTGCTGCAAATTATAACGGCTTTTTTGTTTTTTCAATTGATTCTGAAAATCATGCGTTGGATACGGTGTACCACGAAATAAATATGGATCCTACTATGGGGGACAACAGAGCGGAAAGAATTGTACTGTCTAAAAATTATGGGATGGTGTTTGTCTTAGATAGATATGACAAAATTTGGGTGCATAAATTATACGGAACTCAATATATAGATAACTGGGTTGAAGATTGCTATGGTGGAGCGTGGATAAGTACAACTATTGATGATAATGATGATGGTATAGGAATATTTTCACTAGTGAACCACAGCTCAGCACAAAGTGATACAAGCGGAACGGTAGGAGACTATAATCAATATTCAACCTCATTAGTGTGGAAGAATCTTACTGATGTCAATCCAGGAGATATGTTCACAAATAGCGGTGTTCCTGCCTGTGAGTATACCTATAATTTTTCAATTCTTCCTTCGGAAGTTTATTTTTCAAACGGATTATTGAGTGTTGCAAATGGAGAAATGGGTGTCCTAATACTAAAACAGACTCCCATGAATATTTGTGTAGATGAAAATGGACAAGAATTTCCAGAATTTGTCCCATCAGGAAATGATGATGAAGACAGGGACTATTGTACGACCCCTCCCTCGCCGGGTCCCTGGATCCCGGAGGACGGATTAGGTGGTGAGTTTGAACCATTAGGTGGATTCATTCCATCAATTTATGCTTCGTTTGATACACCTGGTGATGTGAAAACTGTATTTTCTTACGAAAATACTATATTTGCAGGATTATCCACGAGTAACGGTTGTCTAATCCAGTACGTGGGAGAAGAAGGAGAGCTGTTAAACCACTATTTAATCGCAGAAGGGTACTCCGTTAATGGTATTCACTACGAAAATGATTTGTTGGCACTCGCATGTGGGCACGATGGATTTCTCATTTATCAGTGGGATGGCGCAGGTCTTCCAAGTTTGCTTGGTAGGGTTGAAACCAGTTATGCCAACAAAATTAAGGTACAAGGTAATAAGGTCTTCGTTGCGACTGAAGACGGAATTGATATATTTGAAATAGAAAGGTAGATATATGAATATGTTTAGGAGAATTTTATTTATACAGTTTTTACTCACAGTAGCGGCAGCTCAGTTTGATTGGGTTGATGATGGTGTTCCTGTGAGACAGGGTGTACATATTGAGTGGCAGAGGTCCGGGGATGTATCTCCAAATGGCGATATGATTTTTTCCTGGTCCGATACACGAAATGGGATTAGGGATGTTTTCGCCCAGAAAGTGAACTCAGAGGGAGAAAAACTTTGGGGCTCGGATGGTATTGCTGTTGTTACTTCTGATGGGAGGCAGGAAGACCCAATCCTTATCGCAGATGGTGAAGGAGGTGCTTTTATCATTTGGGCAGATTATAAAGATGAACCGGACACAGAGGGCGATGTGTATGCTCAGCATGTTTCATCTGAGGGTAACTTACTCTGGGGAGTGACAGGAGTTGCTCTCACAAATAGATCAGGTCAGCAGACATCTCTCAATATGTGTAGGGATGGTGAGGGCGGTGTCTTCGCGATTTGGAAAGACTATCAACCTAGCTCTTATGGACATATTTACGGTACCCATATAAGTGCAGATGGCTCAATAATCAATCAAGGAGAGGGAGTTCCCATTGTTGCGTATGATTCTTACAAAGGATATGCCAGTCTTGAGTTTAGTGGAACCGGCAGTGCTGTCCTTGTCTGGCAGGATGAACGGTATGGAAATGGCAATGGGGTCTGGGATGAAGGAGAACCTTACTCAGATGATAATGGCAATGGGGTTTGGGATGAAGGAGAATGGTTTGAAGAATTAAATGGGGTAGATTTATTCAGCCAGAGGATTTCTAATGAAAATGGTGAACTATTAGTTCATTGGGGTACGACTGAAGATGGAGGAAAACAAATCTGCAGTTCCCTTAAGGATCAGATCAATCCGAGAGTGACCCATTTCAATGAATTCAATACAATAATTGTATGGGAAGACAACCGAACCAATGGGCTAAATGGTAACCCCAAAAACGATATTTATATTCAATTTCTGAATGAGATGGGTGAAAATTTGTTGTCTGAAAATGGATTGCCTATTTCCGTAAGTCCTAGCTGGGTTAAACAGTTACCCAGAGTAAAATCTGATGGTACATTTGCATTTGTTGTGTGGGAGGATGAGCGCACCAGTCCCAATTGGCAATATTCTTCAGATATATTTGGACAGAAAGTGGATACCAATGGTTCTTTTAGCTGGACGGAAAATGGCCGACAAATTGTTTCTTATTTTCGAAAACAGGAGCAGGTTCGTCTGACACCCGATGGAACAGGTGGTATCTATATTGGATGGGAGGATGAACGAAATAGCTCGACCCCAGAAATTGAAATTTATTTGCAATATATTGACCCATCTGAGAATGAATTGACTGAGAATGGAATTTCAATATGTTCGGCTCAATATCTCCAGAGAGCACCGCTATTGAAAAAAGATGGCTCTGGTGGTGTTTATGTTTTATGGGAAGATCAAAGGACCGGGAGCTCAGCCATATATATGCAGCATTTAAATAGTTCTCAGGAAATAAGTTTAGAGCTGGATGGAGAGCTACAATATTATGGTATTGGAACAGACGGAGGTGGACACTCCTATTCTCTGGGATCTTTATATTTAGGGCAGGATGAAAATTTACTGTATTGGCAGGATCTAAGAAGTGGAAGGCGAGCCTATGGGCAGAAGATATCCTCAGATTTTGGAAGTGAAATGTTAGATAATGGAACGATCTTGTGTGACGACCCAACTCAAAGTAAAACAAAAGTGGTAAAAACCAATTCAAATTTATTTTTGGGGTATTTGAATGATGAAGCAGAGCAACTTGCATCCTATCAGGTTTTGGATATGAATCTCACCCCCATTGATGATGGAGACGGTCAACTGGTTGACCAAAGTACAGACTCACAACCGTCTTTTGACATTGTCATTGGTGAAGATGGATATGTTTATTATATATATTCAAAGTGGGTAGATTTTTGGGAATATTTTACAGAAATTTTCATTCAAAAATTTGACGAAGATGGAAATCCACAGTGGGGCTCTCCTATCCAGCTGACATCATCTACTGCGGAGGACATTGTAAAGTCAGTTCATCCCCGATCTGGTGGAGGATGTGTTATCCTTTATGAGTTTAGCTCAGGAGGATTTACAACTCTGAAATCACTTACTGTTGATTCCGATGGTCAGTATACAGAACCAGTTGATTTAACCAACGAGAGCTCTATAAATCAGTTTTATGAGGCATCCGTTTCATCAGATAACTTTATATTTGTCACTTGGAAGGACAGCAGAGGAAATGATTATGATATTTATGGGCAATTTCTAAGTTCGCAGGGAAATTTGTTAGGCAATGATGAGGGAATCGAAATCGCAGGATATATTAGTGACCAAACCAATTCCACTGTGGCTTTAAATACTCAGGGAAATGAAATATTGGTATGCTGGGAAGATAACCAGTTTAACGAAAATGCAGATATTAGTTGTTCCAAGATAAATGTGAATGATTACTCAATCGGTGAATTGATCAACGTAGCAATAACTGATGATGAGGAAATGAATCCTTTTGCTTTTTCATCCGAATCTGGCACATACCTTATAGCTTGGGAAAACAGAGTTGGAGGTTTAGATACAGAGATATTTTATCAGGAACTGAATGAAAATAATTTTGTTCATGAGGACAATGGGCTCGTCGTTTGTGATGCTCCTTTTGACCAAATGAATCCTCAGATCGGACTATACTCTGAAACAGAAAATTCATACATCATTTATTGGGATGATAAGCGGAGTACTGGAAAAGCAGAGTTGACAAATATTTTTTGTCAATCGGTCACGCTCAGCTCTAACGAGGGAATGGTAATATCTTATATTGATGACTGGAACCTTGTTGGTTTACCATTGGTTGTCTCAGATAATCTCTATACTACTGTGTTTCCTGATGCCATTCCGGGGACTCTTTACTCATTTGATGGAACCTATTTTCAAACTCAGGAGCTCAATCACGGTACAGGATATTGGCTGAGGTTTAACGATTCAGGGAGCACAACTTTGACAGGTGATCCAATAAATACTTTAACGGTCGGCCTGGCTGCGGATTGGAATTTGATCTCAGGAATAACCCAAAGCATTGATATAAGCGAGGTTGATGACCCAGATGGAATTTTAGTTCCTGGAACCCTATATGGTTTCAGTGGAACATATGAACAGGTATCAACCTTGGAACCAGGTAAAGGGTATTGGTTGAGGACTACAGCTTCCGGAGATATATTTATTTCATCAAGTTCTAGAAGTATGAAGGTACCATTCGAGAACAGATTGTTAGGTGCGAACACTCTAGAAATAAATGGGATGTCACTGTATTTTGGAAAAGATATTTCTGATGAAGAAAAATTAAGTTACAGCCTCCCTCCAAAGCCACCTCATGGAGGGTTTGATGCGCGGTTTTCAGGTGGATGGATTTTTCCAGCTGATTCTTACATTATTGAAGTAGCGCATAGCGACCAGCCTTTGGAAATAATATATGATATCAAAGCAGTTCATTCGAATAATACTCAATGGATTTTAAGGAATTTGGAGACAAATGATGAAATTGAGCTTAACGGAAATGATGGTATGGTAAGGGTTAACCCGTCTTATACTTTCAGGTTAGAAAAAACGGAATCTAAATTTCCAGAGAGGTTCAGCTTATCCCAAAACTTTCCGAATCCATTTAATCCAACAACCACCATTTATTATGATGTTCCCACTGAATCTTTTACAAGGTTAACTGTTTATGATATTTCGGGAAAATTTGTAAGAGAGCTTGTTTCAGAATATCAATCTCCAGGTTATCATTCAATTTTCTGGGATGGGTCGGATATGTTAAATCGGGATGTCCCCAGCGGAATTTATTTTTATTCCATTGAGGCAAACAATTTTCAGGATGTGAAGAAAATGTTGTTGGTAAAATAGAATAATACCTGCTACACTTCATATGAAATATCTATCTATCCTTTTGTTACTGGGGATGTCTCCATCTTTATTTTCACAGGATGGAGCGTTGCCTGGTTTCTACCACACCTACGAAGATATTGAGGCTCAGTTAGATGCCTGGGACGAAGAATTTGGGAGTACCTCATCAGGCAGTAATGGTATCGTTTTTCACAAAGAAGTGATTGGATATTCTACAAAAGATAACCTTCCATTTTGGGGTGTAAAGATATCTGACAATGCTGATGTGGATGAGGACGAACCCAGAGTCTTAATATTGGGCCAGTGCCACGCTGAAGAGATATATGGGGTTGAAATTTCCATGGCACTTATTAATTGTTTCCTCAATTTAAGTAGTGGTGGGGTGGAAGAATGCTTTAACTCAGAGATAGCCAGTCAGGTTTTTCCAAACCTTCGGAATATCGAGATATGGATTATACCGACCCACAATCCTGAAGGTTTGAGGGTTGTTCATGGTTATACAGACACCACAGGTGATACTACCCAATGGATACAGGATGTGAGCTATCGAAAAAACAAAAATGATGTGAATGGTGACGGCATTTTTAATTTTGATAATACGGTGGAAGCGGGGAGTGACTCTGATGGAGTGGACCTAAACCGGAACTATAATTTTAATTGGATTTTTGGTGATGAGTTATATGTTGAGGATTGTAATGGAGCATATTGTTCACACTTTGATTATTACCGCGGTGATGCTCCGTTCTCTGATTCAGAGACGCAAGCCATTCGTGATTTTGCTATTGAAAAACAGTTTCTTTTATCTATTGCATATCATAGCTCAAGGTCTGGTAATGTATCAGAAAAAGTGATCTATTCATGGGAATGGGGTGACACAAAATATTCTCCTGATTTTGATGTTATCCATGACATAGGTGTAAAAATTGCTAATCTCACTTTAAAAGATGCTATAGATGGCTCTACCTATGACCCCACAACCAGTAAGAGTATGAAGGGGAACGCCCATGACTGGTTTTACACGGAGACCGGATGCATTCAATATTTAATCGAAATGGGTACCGCCAATATGCAGTCTGCAGATAGCGCTCATGTTTATCAGATAATTGAAGACAATTTTAACGGTGCCTTCTATCTCTTTAACAGAGCATGGGGTAACACAAACAATACGAGCCTTTCAGCTGATAAATATCAGATAACAGGTCATGTAACGAATGCAGTTGATGGTGAAACAGTTCACGCAAATGTCAAAATTTTAGAAATGGACGGGGGTGTACTAAATCCTAGATTTACAGACAGTTTTGGTAGATACCGTAGATTATTAAATGAAGGGAATTATACCATAAAAGTTACTGCTGAAGGTTTTGAGAGCTATGAACAATCATTCTATTCTTCTGAATCAGAGGTGACAGAGCATGATGTTGTACTCAATCCCTCTCCAATTCATGATCTTTCCCTAGATCTAACAGTTCCAAATGGATTCCCAGGTCCGTTTTATTTAATTCGACAAACTGAACTGAATACAGATACTCTAGAGCTAGTCTCTGGCGAGAATCAATTTAGCTGGCATGAAGGTGTTTATAGGCTTACCATTGTATCAGAGGGGCTCTCTCCGGCGGTGATTGATTTGACACTAATGAGCGATGAAACAATTCCCATTGATCTTACAGAACCGGAAATTATTTTTGAAGAATTTTTTGACAATCTCGATAATTGGTCTGGAACAGTTTACTGGAGTGCGGAAGGTTCACTCTTGTCGCAAACAAATTTTACCTATAACAATTCCATCGAATCATTGCTGACGTCATCGGTTCCTATTCATATTGAGGAAGAAACCGATGCAGTCTTTCAACTGAGCTTACATTACGAATTGGAGTGGGATAATGATACTTTATCATTGGGAT
>Ga0187827_10000780_pt1 | contig 48660 bp, 44 predicted proteins | sample ETNtaG_39_FD_167969 | JGI IMG/M metagenome (GOLD analysis project Ga0187827, IMG submission 167969) | Marine microbial and viral communities from oxygen minimum zone, Eastern Pacific Ocean - ETNP2014_SV_150_PacBio MetaG (Illumina Assembly) | ecosystem: Environmental > Aquatic > Marine > Hypoxic...
CTCTGAAATCAGAGTTTTTATTGCTGGCATGCCAGAAGGGGTGGCCGGAACTTTGATCATAAGGTTCGGTCTATTCACTGCCTTAAATAGGCGTCGAGCCTCTTCTACAGTGCCATTTGTGTCATTAGCCAGATGGGGATTCACTTCAAGCGATACGAATCCATCAGCGCCATTGGATTCAGAATACACGTTCGAAAGAATTTCAGCGGCTTTCCTTATATCAGAAACTGCTAGAGCTTCAAATATCTCACTAACCAGCTTCCCCTGACGGGACATAATCTCTATATCAGAATCGTATACGTCACTAGAAGATATAGCTTTCTCAAAAATTGACGGATTTGATGTAAGACCGCGCACGCCAGTTGAAATTATTTCGGAAAGTTCGCCGGTTTGAATCAATCTTCTATCTATATTGTCATACCAAACTGATTGTCCTAGATTATTTAATTTAGCTAGTGTTTCTGATTCACTCATCGCGTTCTCCAAGTTAAGAGTTTGATCACACAGGAATCTAAGGTTATTAACAGCACAGCTTCATATTAGCATTTCATATGAATGGTCGTACTTGAAAGAGGTGCAGAAGTCTGGGGAACGGCTCGAATTATTTCCTAATTCTATGTTGAATCAACTCTGCCATTCAATGTAATGACAGACTGACTACATAGTCAGTCTTCTATAGAGCACCAAGAGTCTTTCTGGGAGATCGTTAATGTCCTCCAGCATCTCGTAGCCCATGTCGGAACACATCGTTTTTAGGTAATCATGTCCATTCTTATCTACAGTCAAACAGAAGGAGTTGATTCCTTTATCCTTGGCCTCATCAAGTGCCATACGGGTATCATGTACAGCATATTCTTTCTCAACACCTTCCCGGCTGTAGCCTCTGTCCTGGGGACGACCATCGCTGATTAGGAACAAAATTTTTGTTCTAGCATCAGTCTGATCTAATTTATATGTCGTATGTCTAATGGCTGGTCCCATCCTCGTAGCATGAAGTGGTGCTATACGGTCAATCCGCTTTTTCACTCTATCGGAGAAATTTTCCTGTAGATCTTTAATCGTGTAAAACTCTACATTCTCACGTCCATAGCCAGAGAATCCATATATGCCATATACATCTCCAATGGCTTCAAGGGCATTGATAAGAAGAACCATTGACTCCTTTTCAACATCGATAATCCTCTTATATGAACGCCTCATTTGTTCTCCACGACGCGTTCTAAGCCATACCATATATTCCACTGGATCGTCCGGGGCATCCCAATCGTCTTGGTTTTTCTTCCCTTCGTCTATTGCTTCTGCCGTAGACGCACTGGTGTCGAGAAGAAAAGCCACAGCAACATCACGCTGTACCTTATTCCTGCGCCAGTAAAACTTCTCGTCCGGGCTAGCACCACTCTTGATATCAATCATGTTTTCAATGACATCGTCGATATCAATATCCTCCCCATCCATGAGTTTGCGCTCCTTGCGAAACATCTCGGGAACCATCATTTCAAACTGCCTCCTTATCCTTGTCACAAGGGTGCCGTATTCACTGAGCGTGGTTCCAAAATAGGCTGAGTCTCCTTCCTGCATCATTTTCTGCCGTACTACACACCATCTTGGCTTATAGTCATCCGCCCGAAAATCCCATTCGTCATAAACAAATGTCTCAGGTTCAGCTGAATCCAGTTCTCCTCCATCTTCATCAACATGAACAAATGGACCCTGAGAGTTTTCGGGAGACTGGGGCATATCTGCTCCGGTCTCCTTCATTATGTTGTCGGCAAACATCCCGCTGGATTCTTGGATTTCTCCTTGCACAGCCTGAAGATCTAGTTCAGCACTGTTCTCTAACAATTCCTGCAATTGTTCCTGAGTCAATGGCTCTCCCTCAGCCTGGCCCATTTGATCCTGTTGCTGCATTCTAAGCTCAGTCATGAGCTGAGCAAGCTCAGGTTTAAAATCTCCCCTATAATCGACATCTTCTATCGATTCATAGTCATCTTCACCTTCAGGCCTTAACTCCATTTCCATGCCCATTCCAATCTGTTGAAGAAGTTGCTCCATATCATCAGGGTCTGTATATTCCTCTTCTTCTTCATCCTCGAAATTCATATCCTCCCAGTCTTCTGGCGGAATCTCCTCATTGGGAATTGCTGATATTATGGCGTAAATGCGAAGCGACGCTTCGGAAGTATCTTCAACAGTGGCCTCTGGAACCAAAACACGCCTGGCGATTGAGGCAATACGTCTTGCTTCCTCTGAGTACTTAACTGGTGCGGCCACTCCTTCATACTGTTGAAGACTTAGCCTGACCATAAACTCAACCATCGCTTCTCGAGCGGGCAATTCTTTGATATCCGGCCTGTTGGAGTACGAGTCTGATTGGACTTGGACGTAGGACGATTTTATACCAGGATATTCAAATTTCACACGCGCATCGAGACGACCATCTTCTACCACTGTAAATATATCCAAGGCAAGCTTTCGGTCTTCAAAGAGATCGAAAAACCTTTGCATATCTGTTAACCAAGCTCGCTCAATGCCGGACTCGTCATCATCAGAGATAAGATCTTCTAATTCGTTCTCAGAATATTCAGAACGTTTCTCCTCCTTGCGAGCTTCGTCATTTTTTTCCGCAGCTGCGATCTTTTTCTGCTCCAGAGAATTCCTAAGGTTTTGAAACAAATTTGAAGGATGGTCAAATTCGAATCCGAAACTTCCGAATTCTAAGTGAGCCACCTGATGGGTGGAAACGACTTTAAACCATGAGAAATTTTCATCCTTGGACCCGTATCGATCAACAACAGTAGGAACAAAGACCGTGGATCCTTCCGTTGTAGGCGATTCGTTTGAGACCCAACCAATATTTTTTTCAACCAGATCACCCGTCTGGGCTAACTTGATCTCAGCCCCAGCCAGCCCTCGACAATACATCTCCATTACAGGCTTTATACGATCGAACTCGATTCCGCTCGACAACGCCTCAATAACACTCTCTGAATGAGCAGACTCTATCTTGAAAAATGCAAGTCCCCCGTCTCTGTTTTGACGAAGGGTATTTACGCCTTCTTCATACCACCTTCCGAGTTGTCCGATGGTCAATTTTTCTAGAACAAACGGAGAAGATTTTATGAATTCTGGCATTGCCATTGCTTCCTCAGTAAGTAGAGCCTCGGCAAGACCAAGTACGATGCTGTGATATTCCTCATTAAGTTCTGAAAGGGCCTGTGATATTTCTAGCATAGTCCCCGGTATGTTGGTCCCGCCATTTTGTACAAGGCTCTCCGCCAGCTTCATAAACCGAAGCCTTTGTTCGACATCAATTCTAGGAAGGGCCTTCGAACCTGCTTCAAAAAAACTCTTCACTTCTCGCCAACCCGTATCGACTAGGGTTGTTGCTAGAGATAAAAATGCGTCCTTGTCTTCGCCAACGAGAGGAAATATTTTCTCTCCCAGGGCGAGACATTCTGTTGAGAGGTCATATGACCGGTGCGAAAGAGCGTCTAGAAACCCTGCAAATCTTTCGAGTTCTTGGAAACTCAAACTGTCGAGAAGAGCTGGGCTATGTGCGAAGAATCTACACGCAAGAGTGCTCGACTTCCAAGTTCCTTTATAAAGACTGTCCCCCAAGCTTGCCCAACTTTCAATATGACGAGATCTGAGTTTACTCATCGCTCCTGGACTAGCTTCGAAATAGGCTGATGCAAGAGTGGGTGACTCTTCGGACAGTTTAGAACCACAGTCCATCCATTTTTCGAAATAACTGTACGGCATGCAAGCTAAAACAGAAGGGCTAACCTGATAAAAATGTGAAGCTGCTTCCCACGATCTTACAGTCTGCTCTGCTATGGTTATTCCCATATTTGCCCAAGCTGTGAGTTGGTCGTCAGACAGCGCAGTGGGCATTTTCACAGACGCCGCTTCAAACCGCTCCAAAACCGGGGGCGGAAATTTTTCAAATTTCAGTTTGAGTGCCTCTCGTGATTTTGCTGCCACTGTTGCTCCTTGAGACCTTCTCTCAGGCTGCTTTTATCAATTCTGCCAGGTTGTCGAGTATTCTAGCTGTTGCCCCATACACGACGTTCCCATCAAAAGAATATGCGGGCGCCTTCTGCAGTTGATTCTTTGAAGACTTTATCTCGTCACTCCGATAGTGGGTAGAAAACAGGCCAGACAAAGGTATTTCCAATACGGACTCAACCTCTGACTTGCTCAGGCTAAATTTGTAGGGATGATCAATTATCCCTACATAAGGCGAAATGAGAAATCCAGTTTGCGTGGGCGTCACGTCTATTTTGCCGAGCACTTCAACCTCTTCAGGGTTTATCCCCATCTCTTCTTGAGTCTCCCTCAGAGCCGTAAAAAGCAGATCCGGGTCCGTTACATCTTTGCTACCCCCGGGAAATGAGATCTCACCCTTATGATGTTTTACTGTCATTGTTCTACGATTCAGGATAATCCAGTACTCTCCATCCCTCTGGGTAAGCAAAACCATCACGCCCGCCAGTTTTAAATTTGTTTCGCCTACAGATTTTTCTGAAGACGATTTAACCGCCTTCCTTATTAGAGGAATGCTCAGCTTTCTAGCCAACGAGCGTATCCTTTACTCAAATATGGAGGAGATAATCTCCGCTATGCTTTGTTGTATTGCGGCGTCATCCGTGACGGCCCAGTTCACTGACACTTGGCACGCTCTCCTAGGAGCTATACCCTGTGCCATAAGCTTGCCTGCATAAATCAGTAGTCTTGTGCTCGCACCCTCGCCCAGCCCATGTTCCTTGAGGTTTCGGACCTTCTCGCCAAGCTTGGCAAGCTGAACGGCCGTATCTTCATCTATGCCTGCCTCATGCTGAACTATTTGTGCCTCAAGATCCCGAGGGGGATAATCAAATTCAATTGAAACGAACCTTTGTCTTGTGCTGTGTTTCAAATCTTTAAGCGCGCTCTGATATCCAGGATTGTAGGACAACACTAGCAAAAATCCCTCTGCGGCTTCTAACAATTCGCCCCTCTTTTCTACAGGAAGTATTCTTCTATGATCAGTGAGAGGATGGATTAAAACCGTTGTATCTTTTCTCGCCTCCACAATCTCATCAAGATAGCAAATACCGCCTACTTTAACGGCCCGTGTGAGCGGGCCATCAATCCAGACCGTTTGGTCGCCTTCAAGAAGGTACCTGCCGACAAGATCACTCGCTGTTAAGTCCTCATGGCATGCAATAGTTACAAGCGGCATGTTGACCCCACCGTCTGCATTCTTTGTAACCTTGGATAGTTCAACTCCTAACCTGTATGACATGTATTCAACAAACCGCGTTTTCCCACATCCAGTTGGTCCTTTAAAAATTAGGGGAAGTTTCTGTTGATATGCAGCTTCAAAAAGCTCGATTTCGTCCCCAACAGGAACGTAGTAAGGTTCCTCTTTGAGGTGATATTCTTCAATTATGTAGCTTTTGTAGAGACTCTGGGTTGTCATAATTGGCCTTTCAACTCCTAGTTTGCTCAGGAACTCTTTCTTTCCAAAGTTCCTCCACTCTTTCCTTTAACTTCTCTATAGTTCCATTATTTTCCAAGACAATATCGGCGTAAGAAATCCTTTCCTCTGACGACATCTGGGAATCTATTCTCTGTTGTGCATCCTCCCTACTGAGATCGTTTCTAGATTCCAACCTTGTGATAATCTCTTCCGCACTAGCAGTGACCACCCATATTTCATCAAAAAGGGGGTTCCATCCAGCTTCCAGTAATATTGCCGCTTCCACTACGGCAATTTCGTCGCCATTTGAGGCAATCTCGGTCAGGCGGTCCACTATCATGTCCTTAATAAGGGGATGCATAATACGGTTTAGTCGATCCATGTATTCAGGATCGGAAAATACAATGGGGCCAAGCTTCTTTCTGTCCACATTACCGTCGACCCCGACAATTCCTTTACCAAAAGCATCCACAACCTGTTGAAAACCTGGGGTTCCCGGATAATAAGCCTCATGGCCCAGCAAATCAGCATTAACCAAAGCGGCCCCTTGGTTTTTCAGAAAATCCGATACTAGGGACTTGCCCGTTCCTATGCCACCTGTAAGTCCAATTGTGAGCATTACACTCCTACGCCGCAAAACTCAATTTTGTCATTGTACAGGAACAAAAAATGTAGGGTCAATGACATTTTGAAAACTACTCTCCATGAATTCATTTCTATTAGCAATGGACTGGGGCGATATAATTGGCTACCAGTATCCATCGCCTCAAGCGCCTCAAGATCGAGAGAGATTGATATATATGACTGCTGAATATAGGAACATACCCAGCGTTAGTTCCATTCTAGAATGCACAGAAGTACGAAAACTGAGTGACGAGTTCAGTATTTCGAACGTGACTGAGCTCGTTCGTGAGACACTGGATATCGCCCGTGGAAAAATGTCGGAAGGGGGTCCAGCCCCTTCAATAGAAAGTCTCACCGTTGAGATTTTAAGCGTCGCAAGGGCTCGATGGCGTAACTGGCCTGTTCGGGTTATTAACGCCACGGGTGTAGTACTGCACACCAATTTGGGACGTTCCCCCCTAAGTTCAGATGCGCTGCAGGCCGCCTGCGAGGCATCGGCAGGCTACAGCGATCTTGAACTCGATCTTCCTTCGGGAAAGAGAGGATCTCGTCAATCTCAGGTCTCTCAAATTCTTTGCGAGCTCACAGGAGCAGAAGATGCGCTAGTTGTAAATAACAATGCTTCTGCAGTGTTACTTGGGATCGCCTCAACTGCCACCGGGAAGGACGTTGTTGTATCCAGATCGGAATCGGTAGAAATCGGCGGTGGTTTCCGGATACCTGACGTCCTAATTCAAAGTGGCGCGGGTTTAAAAGAAGTGGGAACTACAAACAGAACTTATATTCAAGACTTTGAAAAAGCAATAGACGAAAACACCGGGGCACTGCTTTCAGTCCATGCTAGTAATTTTAAGATTGTAGGTTTCACCCATGCTCCCACAATAAAGGAACTTTCAGAACTCGGTCAAAATAAGGGAATCCCGGTCCTTCACGATATCGGAAGTGGTTGCTTGTTGGACCCCTCGCGATTTGGACTCACGGGAGAACCAGTTCCTCGATACAGTATTGAGGAAGGAGCAGACTTATGCTTTTTCTCTGGGGACAAGCTACTTGGCGGCCCTCAGTCCGGCATAATCGTCGGCAAGAAGCATTATGTGTCCCAACTTGCCAGCCATCCACTTGCCAGAGCATTTAGGATAGATAAAATGAACCTAGCAGCCTTAAATTCAACACTTCTACACTACATAAGAGAAGAAGCGGAAGAAAAGATACCTATATGGCGAATGCTTTCTACCACGAAACATCAGCTCCTCGAAAGAGCTCAAATAATAAAGGACCGATTAGGGAGTCTATTAACCATAGAAGAGACGAGATCAGCAATCGGCGGCGGAAGTTTTCCAGGATTCGATATGGAGTCAATTAGCCTAGTTTTCGATAATGGCTCGCCTGATGCAATGGGGGCCAAAATGCGAAACTGTGAAACACCTGTCGTCTGCAGAATTGAAGATGACCGCTTGATATTTGATCTGCGAACTGTTCTTTCTGAAGAAGATGACACTCTCGCAAGAACCATTCTTCAAAATGTGAATGACTGAATTGCCATACGAAAGGCGTGAAGAGTCCAGATTGTATCGACAATTGTCTGTATCGTCCGAGATAAACTTGCGTCAATTAAGCATCAAGGTTGCGATGAAAAATTTAGATATATACCTGATGAAGGCAGCTAATGCAGGAATGGTTAGGGTCAACATTATTCACGGCAGAAGTGGAGGAGATATGAGGAAAGCTGTCCACGATTACTTAAGTTCTCATTACATGATTGAAGATTTCGAATATCCAGCCGCACCAGCTGAAGGGGGGCCCGGAGTCACGATTGCCCGACTCTCCAGGACCTAGGGTTTTTCAACCCTACGGCAATTCATAACCGCTCCCCAAGTAGCCACCACAAACGGTACAGCAAATGTTAAGGGGACCTTCCAAATCATGGCCACGTAGAAATGTCCAGAAAAGATAAAATCGCCCTGATTCAGCAAAACCAGTACTGTCCCCACCACCAGTGATGCGATCGCCGATGTTTTCAATAACCCTGCATTCCTCAGCATACACCTGAGATGAAGATATCCGATTCCTTCCGGCGAGGAATAATAAGTTCTGCCCACAACCCGTCCACAGCGCAGACAACTATGCTCATTTTTCATATTGGATAATACCCAGCAGATTGATCACTTACCTAATATAAAAGTAGCCAACAATATTTGTTTATTTACAACTCATGTACACTAATTTAAATGTTACTCCGAAGAAGATCTCATTTTAATAACTAGCGCTAACCAATGACCTTATTTGAGCACGAAGCACAAAGAAATTTAGCCAGCGTCGCCCCTTTGGCGGCAAGAATGAGGCCAAATGATCTGGAAGGATTTGTCGGACAGGACCACATCATAGGAAAAGGCAGCCCGTTACGGAGAAGCCTGGAATCCGGCCATATACCTTCTTTTATAATGTGGGGGCCTCCCGGAACTGGAAAAACCACCCTTGCCAATATCGTTGCTGGCATAACAGGCTGTCATCTTAACGCTATGAGTGCCGTGACTTCTGGGGTTTCAGATCTGCGGAAAGCGGTGAACAGTGCCCGAGAGAGGCTCGGAATGAATGGCCAGAGAACTGTGCTGTTCATTGATGAGATTCACCGTTTCAACAAATCACAGCAGGACGTTATATTGCCTCACGTGGAAGAAGGAACTGTAGTTCTTGTTGGTGCGACAACTGAAAACCCTTCGTTCGAAGTAGTGTCGCCATTGCTTTCGCGGTGTAGGGTTTTTACCTTGAAACCTCTGTCAGAAGTTGAAATTGCATCTATCCTGAAGAACGCTGTTAGGTCCACTGAAAATGGCCTGGGCAAACAAACCCTAGTGATAGAGGATAATGCCCTTGCAATGATTTCCAATATGGCAGGGGGTGATGCTCGTTGGGCCCTAAATGCATTGGAGTTAGCTGTAGACTCAATGCCAATAGGAACCTCAACCAAGTCAGTCACAAGTGAGTCAATAGCGAAGGTTCTACAAACCCGTGTAAGGAAATACGATAAGGGCGGCGATCGTCACTACGACACCATATCAGCGTTCATAAAATCAATTCGCGGTTCGGACCCAGACTCATCTATATATTGGCTCGCCAGAATGCTGGACGCAGGTGAAGATCCGATATTTATAGCAAGGAGACTTGTCATATCTGCTTCAGAGGATATAGGCCTTGCCGATCCTCGAGCCTTGGGTATAGCAATAGCGGCTCAGCAGGCTGTTCATCTTATCGGCCTCCCCGAAGGGCGAATACCGCTTTCAGAGGCAACTATTTACCTAGCCTCGGCCCCAAAGAGTAACTCAGCTTACAAAGCTATTGACGCAGCCTTGTCAGAAGTAACTAATTCGGGTGATTCAGAAATCCCGTTACATCTTCGGAATGCAATAACGGACCTCATGGCCAATGAGGGGTACGGGAAAGGTTACGAGTATTCACATAATTATGAGGGCCATTTCAAACGTTCAGAAAATCTTCCCGAAGGACTATCGGTTAACCATTTTTACGATCCAGGGAAACTTGGCTACGAAAAATATATAGCTGATAGGCTATCGGGGTGGTGGGGCGACAGGTACATAGCAGACAGTTCTGAAAAATTTCCATCCTGATGACTCCCGATCAATTTAACTATCCAGTCTCGACGAAACATTCCTTTGAGAGTCCATTGTTAATACAATTAATTTTTTCCCAATTCTCAACCCGTTAAGCAATACAATCACTCCTCCTGCCGCCACCGCCAAGGGTGCACCAAAAAGAGCAGCTACAGCACCTGCGTGAAACCCAGCCATGCCGCTAAATCCCCAGCAGAAGGTTTGGAAACTCAACACTCTCCCCCTAATGTTATTCGGTACGGACGTTTGAAGGAGTGTGGATAGAGCACTTTCATAAACAGTCCCTGACCCCATAGTAAACGCAATAAACACCAGTGAGATGTATAACTGTTTTGACAAGGCAAACAAAACCAATCCACTGCCAAAACAAACCAGTCCCATGAACATGAGTATCCCTTTGCTTTTGATATCAGGAACTACGGAAATCATGATGCTTGGAATCACCGCACCAAAAGCACCAGCTGACATCAAATAGCCCAGACCTTCCGGTCCCAACGACAACTCATCTCTCGCAATTACAGGCAGCATAGATTCTACGGCCCACCCAAAAGTCTCAGAAACCAGCATCGCAAGTATTAACATACGAACAATCGGCGTGTTGAATACAAACTTGGCACCTTCTATGAGATCTTCAACGTGGCTGGACAACTCTTTTTCTGGCGCCGTAATTCCCCTTAAGTTCATCAGAATGACCAACGAAACCAGGGATGTCCCCGCTATGAAATAGTAGGCATATGGAACTCCTTGTGAGCGGATGATCCACCCCAATGCAACAGGGGCAACAACTCCCATAACAGTCATTGAGAAAAAATTGGCAGCAACACCCTTCAGGAGGTTCGAACGTCCAACGAGATCGAGTGTTAAAGCACTTACGCAAGAATATCTCGTCGCTCCGATAATCCCCATAATGAAAGCGAATAGGAGAACATGGACAACCGATATATTACCAGTATGCACCAGAAAGCCCATAAGCAAAGCGCATGTCATTTCGGCAACCAGGGTCGCAAGTAAGAGATCTCGCCGGCCATACCTGTCAACGAGGACTCCTGCAATCGGGCTGAACAGTGTTAGGCCAAGGCCAGAAGCACCGGCAGATATACCGACCCAGAGCGGAGAATCCGTCAGTATGAGTACAAGCCAACCAACCGCCATAGGTGTAACCATTCTGCCAGCGTCGTTAAAGAGATTACTTACCCAGAACAGCCTGAACCTATAATTTTGCAATATTAGGAACATTCGCTGCGCCTATTGCTATGGTTGAACATCAGGATAGGGGGCTCGCCTTGTTAAAAAGGTGAATAAGTTGACTCGGATAAATCTGAAGGTAAATAGCCTAAAACAAAGTCAGTATGGAATCAGCTAGCCAGGGCATTACCCATCACATCCAAAGTGTAATCTATATCTTCCGAAGTTATGCCGTAGTGAGTCACAAATCTCCATCTCCGAGCTGCTGAACCGCCTTTTATGCCCTCGGACTCCAATTTCCTTGAGAGTTCTGCCCTATCGTGATGTTCTATCTCAAAAAAAACCAGGTTGGTCTCCAATTTCTCTGGGAATATAGTTATACCTGGTATTTTTTTCAGCCCGTTTACCAGCTTAGTGGCATTAGCATGATCTTCTGCGAGCCGCTCAACCATAGAATCTAGTGCAACTATTCCAGCTGCAGCTAGAAACCCTGCCTGTCTCATTCCTCCCCCGACCATTTTCCTCACTCGTCTCGCATTTTCTATGAACTCGTTGCTTCCGCACACAACGGAGCCCACAGGACAGCTTAGTCCCTTTGATAGGCAAAAAGTGACGCTATCAGCATCTCTAACTAACTCGAAGACCGGAGTTTCTAACTTGACCGAGGCATTGAAAATCCGAGCACCATCAATATGCAAGGGTATTCCGTTGGCATGAGCTACATCAGCTATTAGAGCAGTATCTTCTGGAGTAAGTACTCTACCGCCGCAACTATTCTGAGTATTCTCAAGTGCTACCAACGCTGTCCTCGGATTGTGATGATTGGAGGAATCGCGAATAGCGTTCTTCACCTCATCGGGATCAAGCATTCCGCGTTCGTCATTCTTAACCAAATGGTATGAGACTCCACCCAAAGCCGCGGCTCCCGCTCCTTCTGATCTGAAAATGTGAGCCTCATTTCCAAGAATCACTTCTTCTCCTCTTCCCGCATGAGCGAGAACCGAGATTAAGTTCCCCATCGTGCCACTAGCAACAAATACAGCTGCTTCTTTACCCATCCTATCAGCAGCCATCTGCTCAAGCCGGTTGACTGAAGGATCATCTCTGAAGACATCATCACCAACTTTTGCCTCCGCAATAGCTTGACGCATTTCTGACGATGGGTGGGTAACAGTATCGCTTCTAAGATCAACTTCTCTCATTATATTTGTCCTTGGAATCAATTGGTTTATGTCCCAATCCCGAATTATCACTATCAAAGAGACTTATTTATATGATCAAATAATATACGCCTTTGTAACTTAGGAACAGGTGTCCATATTAATGTCTAGGAGGTATGTAAGAGTGTTGAAGAAACCGTTCATCAACATCAAATCCGGCGATATTGAAATAGAAGCTCTACTTGATCTACCTCCAGGGGAGAGCCGTCCTCCTTGCGTATTGTTTTGTCATCCAGATCCGAAACACGGAGGGTCCATGGATAACAACGTTCTAGAGAAAGTAAATAAGAGTTTGTTGAAAAACAGCATTGCAACGCTACGTTTTAATTTCCGAGGCGTCGGAAATAGCAGCGGAGAATTCAGCGGTGGAAAGTTTGAGGGAACAGACATTATCTCAATCGTTGAATTCTTATCTACTCACATTTTGGTAGACGGCAGCAGACTTGGCATTTTCGGTTACTCATTTGGAGCATGGATGGCACTTGAAGCGACTTTAGCGACAACCAAGATTAAATCGGTCGTATCGGTAGCTTGTCCTCAACGATGGTATTCAACATTTGGCACAGTTGAGATGGTTCAACCTAAGCTATTGATATCTGGAGATCGCGATCATGATTTCCCTCATGGACATTTCAAATTTTTGTCAGGCCGTTTTACGGAGCCGCGACAGATAGAGACAATCACAGGGGCTGATCACTTCTTTCATGGATATGAAGATATCCTTGGGAGACTAACCGCAAAATTTTTTTTAGGAACCATTTAATTGTCGATATCATCAATCGCTTTCAAAAGCGAAAAATTACTTCTTGAAGGTATGTTATCGATACCGGATGACATACCCGGCCCATATCCTGGAGTTGTTGTATGCCATTCCCACCCATCTTTTCGTGGACATATGAACGAACAAGTGGTTTCTTCTATTTGCAAATTAGCAAACTCCGAGGGATTTGCGACTCTCAGATTCAATTTTCGTGGAACCGGTGGTAGCGAAGGGCGCCACGATGGCGGAAAAGGAGAAACCGAAGACGTGAAATCCGCCGTCAATATGATGAAAAGATGGCCTGGTCTCGATAAAAACAGAATCACTGTCGTTGGATATTCATTTGGTGCTTTAGCAATAATGGACGGCGTAAGAGGTCTTGGTTCTGCTAGCAAATTTGCCCTCGTTTCGCCCCCTCCCAATAGCGCATCCTCTTCTCGCTTGAGTAAAGACAAACGACCTCTCCTTGTAATAACCGGAGAAAAGGACCTCTTGTCTCCTCCAACGAGGCTTAATGAGGTCTTTTCTGGATACAAATACGATCCCAGAATCGAAATCATCTCAGGAGCCGATTTCAGCCTTATAGGCCATGATGTAAAGGTCGCTAGAATAATTGCTGAATTCGCCGGTAGTTAGCCACAGAAGGCAAGCTGACATGCAGCATAGACAGAAAAAACAAGGAATTAAATCGTAAACCAAAGGAGTAACTCTTGTCGGAACAGACCAAGTATCGAACAGAACGCGATTCAATGGGAAAATTCAAAGTCCCAAGCAGCGCATACTACGGCGCTAACACCATGCGCGCTGTACTAAATTTTCCAATAAGTGAATTGAGATTTTCAAGGTCATTCATTGAGGCCATAGCGAGGATCAAACTAGCAGCCGCTCAAACCAATATGGAACTCGGACTTCTAGAAGACAATCTTGGAGAGGCGATCATAAAGGCTGCCACAGAAGTTGCGGCTGGAGACTTCGATGATCAATTTGTTGTGGATATATTCCAGACCGGTTCAGGCACCTCGACGAACATGAACGTAAATGAAGTGATTTCAAACCGTGCTATAGAAATTCTAGGTGGAGCAATCGGCTCAAGAAGGCCAGTACACCCGAACGATCACGTCAATATTGGTCAATCTTCAAACGACGTTATCCCCACTGCAATACACCTAGCAGCAGTTGGAGCAATCAAGAATAGCCTAGTTCCATCTTTAGAGAAATTGGAGAAATCGCTGAGTAAAAAGGCGGAAGAGTTCATGCCAATAATTAAAACTGGTAGAACCCATCTCCAAGATGCAACTCCAGTGAGACTGGGACAGGAATTTCTTGGGCATGCCGGTCAAATACAAAGGGGCATAGCGCGATCTAATCATGCACTTAAAGAACTGGCGGAGGTAGCATTGGGAGGCACTGCCGTAGGTACAGGAGTCAACACTCATCCTGAGTTCGCGACAAAGGTTTGTAAGCGATTATCTAGATCACTCGGAGTCGAAATCAAAGAGACAGAAAATCATTTTCAGGCACAAAGCACTCTCGACAACGTAGTTGAGTCAAGTGGATCGATGAAGACTATTGCCGTTAGCCTGATGAAGATTGCAAATGACATCCGTTGGATGGGATCTGGGCCTCGGGGCGGATTTGGTGAAATAGAACTCCCAGAAGTTCAGCCGGGGAGTTCTATAATGCCTGGTAAAGTTAATCCAGTTATACCTGAATCAGTATGTCAGGTTTCCGCACAAGTAATAGGAAATGACGCCACTGTCAGCATAGCCGGGCAATCCGGAAATTTTGAAATTAACGTCATGATGCCTGTCGCAGCTTATAACTTCCTGCAATCCATAGAACTACTAGCAAGAGTTTCCGGGAACTTAGCAGATCAATGCGTTGATGGGTTAAAAGCCACCGACAAGGGCCCTGAAATGGTGGAGAGGGGTCTCGCAATAGTCACCACTCTAGTCCCTCATATCGGTTACGATGCTTCTGCCGCCATTGCGCATAAAGCGCAGGCGACAGGCCAAACGGTTTTAGAAATCGCCATTGTTGAAACAAACCTGGAGGAATCTGAACTTAGAGAAATACTCAATCCTGAGTCAATGACTGAACCTGGAGTATCAGGGATGTCGGTAGGTTAACAAGGAGTCAAGAGGCTTTGAGCCAGCTTGATTTGCTCTTCTTTTGACGATATTTCGCCGTCAATTAATGAAGACTTAATGGTCTCGATGACACGTCCGATTTCAGGTCCTTCTTTCAACCCCATTGCCAAAACATCGGCTCCGGATATGTCTAACGTTATTTCCCGAAGTTTAGTTTGGTAAAGTACTATCTGGTCTCTTACCCAACCGCCATAATAGTCACAAGCAGCTTCAAGAGCTGCGTCATGACAACTTGTTAATCTGGCATGAATTTGGCTAGGTTTCATACCCTCAGAAAGACCATCAATTCTGTCAAGATCGCCAATGGGGCTTGAGATAGCAGTCGCCAGACTTAATCTCTCACACAATTCACGTCTTCCTGTACAGTGTAGTGGTAAGGCAAGCAAAAGGAATCCCATAAGCTTACGATCGTCGCTCGGATACCCTCCTGGCAGCATTAACTCTTTGAGGTGGTTGTCAACAGATAAATCCGATTGGATATCAGCCAATACGTCCCATGTTTCGAGAATCTGGAGCACGTCCAAGGGGTTCGGTTCTAGAAATATTTTCTCCAGTTCATTGGCAATTCTTGTCCCTGTAAGATTAATGATGCCATCGTGAGCTTCGGCTATCAGATCATAAGTATTTGCGTCAAAATCAAATTCTAGCCTGCTTAGATATCTCGCCGCTCTAAAAATCCTTGTAGGATCGTCCGAAAAACTTTCATTGTGTAAAACTCTAAGACAACTCGAGTCTATATCTTCTAAACCCCCGTGCAAATCCAATATTTCTCCCCACGTGGACGGTGTTATCGAGGAAGCTAATGCATTTATAGTAAAATCTCGTCTTGCAAGATCGTCCTCAATTCTCGCCTTCGTTACTTCCGGTAGTGCCCCAGGATTCGGGTAGGATTCTGCGCGAGCCATAGCGACATCTATGAGATTGTCCAACAAAGTCACCTTAGCTGTACCGAAAGGGGAAATTTTCTCCACCATATCAGTATTTATATGTCCGGATGCCGTCAATTCCTGGGGATGACATTCAACAGATACATCAAGATCAATTAGAGGTCTGTCGAGTATTAAGTCTCTGACTGTACCTCCAACCAAAAAAGCCCTAACACCAATAGATTCAGAAGTTCGACCCAGCAACTGGAGTGCTGAAATTTGGCCAGGCGTAAGTCTTTTAAGGATCAAATCAGATATGTTCATATGGTTCACAGCTGACGAGGAAACAAGATTTGAACTTTGGTAATCGGTCTCTCGGCGATTATACAATCCAAATCGATAAATAAATCTACTTATTACAAATTTGTTAGACACTACCTCACGAGATAGATAGGATTCCACCACGGCGGAAAGGAGTAAGTATTGGATTCGCTTAACAAATACTGCCAGTATTGCGGCAACGAGCTCGACAGAAGAAGCGTTGAGAATGTCACCAGGCCATACTGCAATAAATGCAGGAAGGTTATTTATCTGGACCCAAAAGTCGCGGCGGTGACACTTGTTCACAGCATGGGAAGAATACTTCTAGTTAGAAGGGCTATACAACCACATTACGGCAAATGGAGCCTACCATCTGGGTATGTCGATCGTGGGGAGGCGGTAGAGAAAGCCGCTGTCAGAGAAGTCTGGGAGGAGACTAATTTAAAGATCGAAATAAACTCTCTGCAAGGGATCTATTCAGGGAAGGGTCCAGTCATTTTAGCCGTTTACCAAGCATCACCTACCAGTGGTGAACCCTCAGTTGGTAGCGAGGTTAGTGAAGTGGGTTGGTTCAACTTAAACAGCTTACCTGAACTACCATTCCCGCATGATGACAGGATAATCTCCGATTTCAGAACCAACTTAAAAATCTAAATATTCATGCCGCCAATATTATTATTCAAGGGATTTAAACGATTCCTATTCTTCTGATTCCTCTTCCCAAACTCGTTTAAATATTCCATATCTAGGTCCATTTTCGTCACTAAGAGGTGTAATATTCACAAGTTCCCACCCCTTATCACCCATTTTCTTTAGCAACGTGGTTGTATAACTAAGCCCACCTTCATCGGCATCCGGTTTCAATTTAACAACGTCGTATTCCCATGTTGGAAGACCGCTGGGAAGATGGAAATCATCCACATACTCTAGTTGTTGGAGCTCTTCCTCCGTAACCTCAGCCCATGAGTCCTCCGGTAATTCTGCCTGACACTCATCACAAGAAGAGGCCGGACCCAGAGAATACCCCCCACACTCGGGGCAGAAAAAGATTTTCATAAATCACGCACTCTGTTCATGTGAGCCTCGAAACGAGAGAATTTCTTAAAATGCTAGTCGCTTAATACTTTAAAGCGTTCCGGCGATTATAGTTCAAACCGTATCTATCCCGCATGATTAGAAATCAAGGTCTTAACGCTCTATGTAGCAAAAGAGCTCCGCTTTCAACAAAATCTAGCTTATGCCTTCCTTCTGTGGATATACCAGATCCCAGATGCCAAACATACGTGGTTGATATATGTCAATATAAGCCACTTTTAAGTTTACCGCTAAACGTTATTGAACCTTTTACCCCCGCCAAAGTTTGCAGCGGTTCAAAACGAAAAAACAATGACGGGGCTTGAATATATTAAGTGGCTCCTTGTGGAGCTTCCATCGTAGCGAAATTCATATTGTATAAATGGCTGTACAACCCGCCTTTATTCATCAATTCGTCGTGGTTGCCCTGTTCAGCGATTTGCCCATCCTGTACTACAACGATCTTATCCGATCCTCTAATCGTTGAAAGTCGGTGTGCAATTACGATTGCCGTTCGATCCTGCAGCAAACTCTTCAGCGCTTTCTGAATCAACACCTCTGTATGGCTGTCAATATTAGCGGTGGCTTCGTCGAGAATTAGGATCTTGGGATCTGCAACAATAGCTCGAGCAAAGCTGATCAATTGCCTTTGACCATGACTAATATTACTTCCTCGTTCCATGAGATAGGTGTCATAACCTTCCTCAAGGTCTGTAATGAATTCATGTGCACCAACCGCCTTTGACGCAGTGGTCATCATTTCGTCAGAGGCTTCGGTATGATTGTATTTAATGTTATCTCGTACTGTCCCAGAGAACAGATATGGATCCTGGAGCACCATGCTCATCTGACTAACTAATGATTTTCGCTTCACCTTCCTCACATCGTATCCGTCAACCAGAATCGCTCCACTTCCATCCTTAATTTCATATAATCTTGATAACAAAGAGACGATACTTGTTTTTCCAGCTCCCGTAGGTCCAACAACTGCTACTGTCTCACCAGCATTTATCTGGAGACCAATCCCTTTAAGCACTTGTTCATCATCAACATAGCTAAACTTGACGTCCTGAAATTCGACATTCCCTTGAATAACAGGCATATCTATGGCATCTTCCTCGTCAACCATTTCTGGAGTTCTATCCATCAAGTCGAAGATTCTCGCGCCAGATGCCATGGACCTTTGAAGCTGAGTGTATTGCATAGTCAAATTTCTAATCGGATCGAAGAATCTCTGAATATACATTACGAAGGCAACCAGAACTCCTATTTCCAATGTCTGCGGCTCTCCCCCTACCATACGAGCTCCAAAAAACAATGCGAGGCAAATCGACAACGAGGTTAAGATGTCCACTCCAGGCATAAGGCCCGCTGAGTACCTACCAGCAACAATATTTGACCAGCGGTGATCTTTGTTTTTGCCGTCGAATATTTCCAGATTTCTCTTCTGGCGATTCATACCTAGAACCACCCTGACTCCAGATATATTTTCGTTAAAAGCCCCGTTTACGATGGAAATACATCTCCTGACTTCGATAAAAGCTTTCCTTGCGTATCTTTGCCATATGACCATTATTGCAACGAGCATAGGTATAACCACCATAGTGATTAAACCCAGCTTCACATTCAAAATCAATAACGCAACCACTATCCCTACAAGGCTTAATAGTTCTCCGAGAGTCATCACAACCAAAGCACTGAATTCTTGAAGTTGCCCTACATCTCCTTGAACTCTTGACATTAAACGGCCAACTTCAGTTTTATCAAAATACGAAAGGGATTGTTTCTGAACATGCCCAAAGAGCGCACCTCTAAGCTTGTATAACACTCCTTGCCCAACTTTTTCCATAGAGTATTGCTGAATATAGTTCGTTGCCCAATTCACGAATGCAACAGCTATGAACAATCCAACAATCCAAGTTAGCCCTTGAAAATCGCCATCTTCCTTCATAATAAAGTCGTCTATCGCAAGGGCAATGATCCAAGGAACTGCAACCTGTGTAAGCGTATAAATCAGCATGGCAACTACAGAAACGATCACCATCTTCTTATAAGGCATGATGAAGGGAAAGAGCCTAAGGATTACCTTCTGGTCGTAAACGGCACCAAAAACCTCTTCATCTATCTGCCCACGGGATGCGGAGTGACCCCCGAATCCACCACCCATCATGCTCATACGGTTGCCTTCTTAGAAGAGGTGCCTGTAGGCACATTAATCTCTCTTAGAACCTCATCTTGTGGCATAAGTTGCAGCTCATATATTTCTCTGTAATGACCGCTTTTGGAAAGAAGCTCTTTATGGGTTCCTTCTTCTGCTATCTCACCGTTTTCGAGTACGATTATTTTGTCTGCCATGTGGACCGTGCTGAGTCGATTTGCAATGACAAAAGTCGTACGACCCCGCATAACAGACTCCATGGCTTTCCTTATATCGTCCTCCGTTTGAGCATCTACACTTGACGTGGAATCATCAAGAATAAGTATGGGAGGGTCTAACAGGAGCGCTCTTGCGATGGACATCCTCTGTCGCTGACCGCCGGAAAGCGTCGATCCTCTTTCCCCAACCAGTGTTTCATAACCTTCATCAAGGGATTCAATGAATTCGCTCATTTGAGCCACAGAGGCTGATTGACGTATTTCTTCCTCCGCCGCATGTTCCCTACCATATGCGATATTTTCTTTTAACGACGTGGTGAAGAGAAATACATCTTGCTGTACAACACCAACGTTGTTACGCAGGGATTTCAGCGTGTACTCCTTGATATCAACGCCGTCAATTGTGATTCGGCCTTCTGTGACGTCGTAGAATCGAGGTAACAGACTGACAATGGTCGATTTACCACTCCCGGGCGCTCCTAAAAGAGCGATTACCTCTCCAGGTTTGGCGTCGATACTGACATTCGTAAGTACTGGTTTCCTCCCTTCATAGGCAAAGGAAACGTTTTCAAATTGAACATGCCCCTTTGGTCTAGGTATGTCAACGGCATCCTTTAATTCCTTAACTGGTGAGACCGTATCAAGAATCTCAAACATCCGTTGCCCCGCTGATGCCGCGCGAGCATATGAATTTACCAGCCAACCTGACATCCGAACAGGCATAGCAAGAATTTGTAGGTAGAATATGAACTGTGCTAACTCGCCAGGTGTCATGTGTCCATTAATTACCTGGTAGCCGCCGTACCATAAAATAAGGCCCATCGCGACTAGGAATGTAAAAAGCATAAAAGATGTGCTTGAGGCTCGAAGACGTTCTGCCTGTATGTATATATCCGCAACTTCTGAACTCTTTGCGTCGAATCTCGCTTCTTCGTGATCCTCAGAAGCAAAAGCCTTTACAACCCTCATTCCAGAGAAGTTTTCCTGGAGTATTGTGCTCAGCTCAGCCATTTTCTCCTGAACTTGCAGCCAAAGTGCTCTCATCTTTAGCCTGACACTACTAGTGTAGAAGGCCACGACCGGCATAAAACTTGCGCTGAGTAGACCTAGCTTCCAATCCGAATAAATTAGTATCCCTGCAACAACAACAAATAATATTGCAAAGTATGGAGCCCGTACCAAACCCATATTGATAAACATTCTTATATTCTCAACATCGGTAATGGCACGGGACATAAGGTTACCGGTGTGATAGCGATCATGAAAAGCGAAACTTTGATGCTGTACATGGTCATAGAAGGAATTTCGGATCTCATAAGAAACGTACTGTGACAGAGATTCGCCAAGGTAGGTTTGGCCGTATGAGAGGACTCCTCTAATGACGCCCAAAGACATTATTATCGCCACGGAGGTCAAAATAGCGGATGAAGGTACACTTCCTTCCCCCGCTCTTAGGTGACTAGCAATATCATCGATCGCCTCTCCAAAAAGATAAGGCAGCAAAACATAAGCTACAAGAGCTCCGGCGGTGCAAAGATAAGCTGCAATCAATCTCGATTTATAGTGAAGGGCAATGCCAATAATTCTAAGGATGTGCTGCATAAAGTCTCTAGTTTGCTTCTCCTATGAATTCGGCAAATTATGAAGCTAGAATCACGGTTATGGCGACGCTTTAATTTGCTATCAATTCAAGAGATTATTTTAACGCTTTACCCCCGGTGTCTTGCAAGCGTTTTAACGACGAATTCTTGATGTTTTGTTCATGTTTTCATTTACCTGAATAGAAAATCCCGAGATATGCCAAAAAGATAGCCGGTTCCATTTTATGAATTCTGTTATAGGATTGAGAACAAAATAAAGCTCTTTTTGTTTGTGGTGGCCGTTACCGTATCTCTCAAAAATGTACGTATAACAATTACACGGAGAATCCATCTTTCATAATAAGATTTTGTCCCTAGATCTGACAAACTAACCACTAAATGCAACATTTAAATCTATATGCCGAAGTCGAAAACAATATGCCCATTTGCCTGTAGGGCAATGGTACCTGACGACATAGAACAAGCGAATGCTATCGAAAAGGACGCCTTCCCAGACCTGTTCCCGCCAACATCCTTCAGTAAGGAACTGAAACGAGATAGGGCAACAATTTTAGTTGCCGAAGTAAACGAGAATGCAACTGGTTGGCAGGAGTTAATTCCTCCACGCCAAGATAACATTTCTAACTCTAACCTTTATCGCAACGGATACACAGGTTATGGGAAGGGTCAAAAATTTCTTACAGGGCTACTTATGTTTTGGGAAATGGCGGGAGAAGCACACATAATAAGTGTTGGGGTGCGAAGGAATTTCAGGCGAAGAGGAATAGGCGAATTGCTGATGCTCAACTGTTTTTCCAAGTGCGTTCAGAATGGTTATTCTGCCATATCACTGGAAGTAAGAAGTTCTAATAAAGCTGCTCAGGAACTTTATTTAAAACACGGGTTCTTAGTTGAAGGTATACGTAAAGCTTACTACTCCGACAATCGTGAAGATGCCCTCATTATGAATGCAAGAAACATTCTGTCACGTTCTCACCTACGAAGAATGACGGATCGCAAGAAGACCTATACGGAGTTGCATGGGCAGTTAACCGAAATTAGTTGACAGTAACCATCTGAACAGGGTTTTTTGATCTACTTTTCCTCCCCATGCTATACTTTCTCGACACTTTTGGGTATGAAAAGTGCTGTTTTGTGTGTCCATAAACTTTAGTAAATAGAAAACTTCACCGGAAGGCAAAAAAATGGTTCAAGAGACGGTCCAACCAGAGACTACACAAACGCAGGATGGCAATCGGATCACGATGAAGTCCTTATTGGAAGCTGGGGTCCATTTCGGGCACCAAAAAAGACGGTGGAACCCTAAAATGAGCGAGTATATCTTCGCTCACCGAAATGGCATACATATTATTGACCTACAAAAGACTCTCTACAAAATTGAAGAAGCGGCCGAATTTCTAACCGAGGTTGCTGCGGAAGGTAAAAAGATTCTTTTTGTAGGAACGAAAAAACAGGCTCAAGACACTATTGTTACTGAGGCAGAAAGAAGTAATTCACTATACGTTTCTAACAGATGGCTCGGTGGAACCCTCACCAATTTCAAAACAATACAATCGAGAATTGACTACCTTGTCAAGCTAGAAGAACGGAGAGAAAACGGGGAATTCAACCAACTAATAAAGAAAGAGGCTTTGGGCTACGATGAAGAAATAAGACGTCTAAATCGAAACCTGTCAGGGATCAAAGAAATGACGGAGATGCCTGGAGCACTTTTCATAATTGACATAGGTAAAGAAGAGATTGCAGTGGCGGAGGGCAGACGGGTTGGTATTCCAATAGTGGCCTTAGTAGATTCTGATTGCAACCCAGAACTAATCAACCATCCTGTACCAGGTAACGATGACGCTATAAGATCGATAAGGCTCGTAGCGGGATACATGGCTGACTCAATTATTGAGGGTCAGAACAGAAGAATTGCGCAGCAAACAGATGCAGGGGAAAACTTAGACGAAAGTGAGGTCTCGCCTCGCATGGTTACATATTCTACAGTCACATTAGAAGAGCCAACGCCAGTCACGGTAGAAGAACCAGCGCCAGTCACGGTAGAAGAACCAGCGCCAGAAAATCTTGCGGACATAGAGTTGGAGGAAGAAAGTGCCGATCCCACTCCTGAGGAGAAGGAATCTGCTGAAAGTGATATCTCCACAGAAGGGGTTTCAGAAAATGAGGCCGAATCGGACGATGTCGATCAGGAAAAAGAGGAAGAGGGCTAGACTAGAAGAGAAATCCTTTCCACGTATTAATTGCCAGGTGAACAATTGACGACAAACACGGAACTAATAAAGCAGTTACGAAGTAGAACTAGTGCAGGAGTGATGGATTGTAAGCGCGCTCTTGACGAGAGCAATGGTGACCTTGACGAAGCGGAAGAGATTTTGAGAGAGCAAGGTATCGCTTCAGCTGCGAAAAAATCAGCCAGAGAAACGGATCAAGGAATTATTGAGACATACATTCACAGCGGAGGCAGAATCGCTGCCATGGTTGAAGTGAATTGTGAAACCGACTTCGTGGCAAGAACCGACGAATTTTCCTCTTTGGCACACGATATAGCGATGCAAGTTGCCGCCATGGCTCCGGTCGCAGTCAGCAGGGATGACACAGTCGATAGTGAACAACCAGTGCCCGAGGATTCTTGCCTTCTACAACAACCTTTTATTAAAGACCCTTCCAAAAGCATCCAAGACCTCATTAATGAGACTGTAGGTAAGCTAGGCGAGAATATCCGTGTCCGAAGGTTTCAGAGATTCTCACTGGGCGAGTAGACCCTTTAAAATGGCCGAAGTTCAATTTAGTCGCGTCTTACTAAAACTCAGTGGAGAATCGCTGAAAGGATCCAGGGGACACGGCATTGATCCCGAGGCTCTTGACTATATGGCCGGTGAAATCAAATCTGTTACTAAGATGGGTGTAGAGCTCGGCATAGTAGTTGGAGGTGGAAACATTTGGCGTGGATCCGAGGCTGAAACGGAAGGTATGGACCGAGCTACGGCCGATTATGCAGGGATGCTCGCGACAGTCATCAGCGCCCTCGCCCTGCAGGAGTCCATGGAAAGAAAACACGACCTCGATACACGAACTATGAGTGCAATCAACATACAGCAAGTAGCGGAACCTTACATACGGAGGAGAGCCATTCGTCATCTGGAAAAAGGTAGAGTCGTGTTATTTGCAGCAGGTACAGGCAATCCGTTCGTTACTACAGACACAGGCGCCGCTTTACGCACATTGGAAATGGAAGCGGACGTCCTACTCATGGCGAAAAATGATGTTGATGGTGTATATGATGAGGACCCTAAAACTAATCCGAACGCAACTCGATACGAACACATAACATACTTGCGTGCTATAGAGAAACGGTTGAAAGTTATGGACAGTACTGCCCTTTCTCTTTGCATGGAACATAATGTACCAATTGTTGTATTTGATCTTTTCGAACAAGGGAACTTAGCAAATATTGTGAAAGGGCAAAAAATAGGAACCTTAGTATCAGACAAAGAAAACCCTAAATCGAAAACATAATTGGGGGGCACCACAATGGCCACAGTACAAGAGGTGTTAGAGAACACAAAAGATCGGATGCAAAAAAGTGTAGGATCCCTCAATAGGGAGCTTTCAGTTGTTAGAACGGGGCGCGCATCTGCAGCTCTTGTGGAGAATTTGAACGTGGATTATTACGGGACCTCAACCCCTTTAAACCAACTATCGTCAATAACAATACCTGAAGCTCGTACGATAGTAATTCAGCCGTGGGACAAGGAAGCACTCGCCGAGATCGAAAAAAGCATACTCAAGTCTCAAACGGGCCTTAATCCGAGTAATGATGGGGCGATAATACGCCTAAATGTGCCCGAATTAACTGAAGAAACTAGAAGAGACATGGTGAAAGTCGTAGGAACTATTGTTGAGCAAGCGCATGTGGCAGCAAGAAACATTCGACGAGACAGTCTTGAGACATTCCGATCTATGGAGAAGGGTAAGGAAATATCCCAGGACGAAAGTCACCGTGCTCAAGACGACCTTCAAAAAATAACTGACTCTTCCATATCTGAAATGGACCAGATGAAGTTGCACAAAGAAAAAGAGGTTATGGAAGTATAACTAACATCCAGTACATACGGACCCTCCCCAAAATGTCCTTATAACGAGCATGCTAATGATAGGAACATCGGTCTCAAATACTTCTCATGCACTAAACCATGTGGCCATCATTATGGATGGAAATGGTAGATGGGCTGACTCCCACGGTCTTATCAGGAGCGAAGGACACCGACAAGGTACGAAGAATTTACGTGAAGTAGTTAAAGCGTTCGCAGATGAGGGCGTCAGTTTCGTCACCTTGTATGCATTTTCAAAGGAAAACTGGCAAAGACCTCGTAACGAAGTTCAAAACCTATTTGATCTTCTAGTGGAATCAGTAGCCCAGAACCTTGAAGGCTTACACCAGGATGGAGTGTGTATCCAGCATCTCGGGGATAAGAATAACCTCCCTTACGAAGTCAGAGAAGCTATAGGTCACTCGGAAAAGATTACTAAAGGTAATTATCATGTGACACTTTCTGTGGCGTTTAATTATGGGGGCAGGGCTGAAATAATAGAGGCAGTGAAAAAAATAGTAAAAGACTCTATTGCCTTCTCTGATATCACTGAACGAGTAATTGAGGATCGCCTGTATACCTCTGCGATACCGGATCCTGACCTCATAATCAGAACGGCAGGTGAGAAAAGGTTAAGCAATTTCTTAATATGGCAATCGGCATATTCAGAGTACTACTTCACAGATGTTCTCTGGCCAGATTTTGGCAAGGCTGACGTTCAAAAAGCGATCCGAGAATACAAAAGTCGAAAACGCAAATTCGGCGCGTTAGAAAGCTAGGTCACAGCTAAGGAACTGGAGCCTTTTGAAAGCACGACTCCTTAGCGCCTCTATCGCACTTCCGATAGTAGTAGGGTTTATTTTCCTCGGCGGGATGTGGTTTTCTGTTTTAATCATATTTGGAGCATCGATTGCCGGGTATGAAACCGCAAAAATGCTTCGCTTACGTGGCATTAATGCGAGTCCAATCGTCTCTTCAATCTCCTCTGGCGTTGTTGTGCTACTAGCATTTATATTTTCCAAGATCGATATCACTGCTTATTTATTCTCGTTGTGTGTGATTATCGGCGGCGTGGCGAGCATAATATGGATTTCATCAATTAGGGTAAAAAATTCGTCGAATATTGTAGCGATCACTGGCGTTTTAGCGGTGACTTTTTACGTCGGTGGATTCTTAGGCCACGCGCCACTCATTCGTGAAAGTGAGCATGGTCTTGAATGGATCCTACTCCTATTGTTCGTGACAACACTTACAGACACTGGCGCCTACGCGATAGGGAAGGCATTTGGGAAAAGACCTTTCTTCCCAAAAATCAGTCCAGCTAAGACACTTGAGGGAGCCCTCGGTGGTCTCTTATTCGGAATTGCTGGAGCCATCATATCGGCAGTCATTTTGACCAATCTGGAAATCAATTTCATTGCGGCTACCACCATTGGCATCATTCTTTCTCTGGGGGCGCAAGGAGGTGATCTACTTGAGTCATCTATTAAAAGGCTTTCAAGCGTAAAAGATTCAGGATCTTTAATGCCAGGACACGGAGGCGCGCTCGACAGACTAGATTCAATTGTTTTCAACCTAGCCCTCTTGTATCATTTTGTACGATGGATGAGCGTTTAAAGGGACTTTCTGTTCTCGGCTCCACGGGTTCCGTAGGAACTCAAGTGCTTGACATAGTCCGTACATACCCTGATAGGTTCACTGTTATTGGATTAGCAGCGAATCGAAATCATAAGTTGCTATCTGAACAAATCGAGGAATTTGAACCTCGTTTTGTTTACTATAAAAAGCCGCTTGAAGAAGGAATTGATTTCCCAGCAAGAAAGGCACGTAAAGTTAACCTTAGCGAAATAGCTACCGCAGACGACGTCGACATAGTTGTGACCGCAACTACCGGTGACGTAGCCTTAAGTCCGACTTTTGACGCAATCGAAAAAGGGCTGGACATCGCCATCGCGAATAAAGAAACAATCATCATGGCAGGGGCTAAGTTAATGCGAGACGCCGGAAACAAGGGTGTCTCATTGCTCCCAGTGGACAGCGAGCCAAGCGCGATTTGGCAATGCCTTAGAGGAGAAAACTCTCTAATCGAGAAGCTGGTGATTACCGCATCTGGAGGAGCGTTTCGTGATGTTCCAATAGAAGAGCTTGATCAAGTACAGCGAACTGACGCTTTGAAACATCCGACATGGGAAATGGGCGCAAAAATCTCAGTAGATTCTGCAACTATGATGAATAAGGCATTTGAAGTCATAGAGGCCAAATGGCTTTTCAATGTCGACTGGAATCGAATTGATGTGGTAATCCATCCGGAAAGCATCATTCATTCGATGGTGGAATTTGAGGACGGTTCTACTAAAGCTCAGTTGAGTCCTCCAGATATGAGATTACCAATTCAACACGCTCTTTTCTACCCCGAACGGCTACCTAATACGAAATTGAGTAGATTTGATCCCGTAAAGACAAAAGAATTGACTTTCAGGGAATTGGATCATGATCGATATCCATGTTTCCAAATGGCCTTAGATCATGCCAAAAAGGGAGGAACATGGCCATCAGCACTTTGTGGAGCGGATGACGGAGCTGTGGAAGCGTTTCTTGGTGGAAAAATATCCTTCAGAGAAATTGAACCTCTTATAAGAACTTCCCTTCTCGCTCACAAATCAGTAACCAACCCTTCTTTGGAACAAATGCAAGCGGCTTCTAAATGGGGGAAAAACCAAGTCAACAATTTGGTCAGCACCAAGGGTGATAATGGTTGATATACCAGGCTGGATACTTGTAATCCCAATATTGGCATTTCTTGTGTTTTTTCACGAATTAGGCCACTTTGCCACTGCAAAAAAATTTGGCATAAAAGTAACTGAATTCGGTTTTGGGTTTCCACCACGAATTTGGGGTATTCAACGAGGGGAGACCCTTTATTCCATAAATTTGATTCCAATAGGTGGATTCGTGAAGATGGTAGGTGAAGAAGATCCTACAGAACTGCGAAGCTTCGCGCGACAGAGTGTGACCCGTCGAGCAATCGTCTTACTCGCCGGACCAATCATGAACTTGGTTATACCAATACTAATATTCTCAGTAATTCTGGCTTTGCCCCATGACAAACTAATAGGAACTGTGACAATAGGGGGTGTAGCTCCGGGGTCACCGGCAAAAGTTGCAGGATTGCTACCGGGTGATGCGATCCTGTCCGTCAATGGTGTAGGCGTTAATAATCACGCAGATATGGTGCAAGAAGTACGTAAATACAGAGGTAAGCAAACAAGTTTATCAATACGAAGAGTATCAGCGACTGGGATGATAGGGTTTTCGCCAGATTCTAGCTACGTTGAAACAATTACACTAATACCTCGTAAAGATCCACCCAAATTGAAAGTGGTCGAAAATGTGATCGACCCTTCAAGCGAAGTTAGCGTTTCAGACGCTAGATCCTATGATATAAACGCTTCGGTAGGAGACACTTTAACCCAAGGCTCGGTTGGCGTATTAATAGGAACCTCGAATGCCAAATTTGTCAAGGATAGACTACCTATTTGGGGAGCCATACCCGCATCGCTTAATCGTATATTGGATGTCGTCAGATTCACTTTTTCAAGCATAAGGGGATGGCTCTCCGGTGGAGAAAACCCTGGACTAACAGGCCCGATCGGAATCGCACAGGTTACTGGTGAGGTAGCAAAAGTAGGAATATCTCCTATATTAGAGCTGACCGCCCTCATCAGCATCAGTTTGGCAATAGTCAACATTCTTCCTATTCCAGCTCTTGATGGAGGTCGTCTTATGTTTGTAATCATTGAGGGAATCAGAGGAGGAAAAAGAATATCGTCTCAAGTTGAGGGGATAATTCATATGACCGGATTTGGAGTACTCATAGGATTGATTTTATTAATGAGCTATTTTGATATCTTGAGGATACTCAGCGGAGGAAGATTTTTCGAATGAATCATGGCCAAGATAGAAGGGATATTTGAGATGGCGAGGAGAATCACTCAGCCTGTTTCCGTTGGCGACGTAGTAGTAGGCGGAAACGCTCCTATAAGTGTTCAGTCTATGACTAAGACCGACACTAGGGATATAAAGGCCACGGTCAATCAAATAAAACAATTGGAGGAAGCGGGATGCGAGATAGTCCGGTGTGCTGTCCCAGACTTAGAATCTGCTGTTGCCTTGAAAAGCATAAAAACCCAATCAACCATTCCAGTCATAGCAGACATTCATTTCCATCATGAGTTAGCGCTAGAATCATTAAGGAGCGGGGTTGATTGCCTGCGGCTAAACCCCGGAAATATAAGGGATAAAGGAAAGGTAAAACTTATCGTAAAAGAAGCCAAAGAACGTCAAGTGCCGATCAGAATCGGAGTCAACTTTGGCAGCTTACCACCGGTGGATGGGATAGGAAAAACAGGTGGTGTGTCGAGGCATACCGACGGAGTCAATTTACTTGAAAAAGGATCTTCAGTTAAGGGGACCTACTCTGCAGTAGACCATATGATTGCGACAGGCCTCTGGGAGATAGGAATTCTGGAGAGTTTGGATTTCGATTTAATAAAGATCTCCCTGAAAGCCTTCGACATCGAAACTACGGTGGCATCGTATAGGGGAATGGCTGAACTAGTCCCCTACCCTCTCCATTTGGGAATTACAGAAGCAGGGACAGCTGAATCCGGAAGTATAAGGAGTGCAATAGGACTAGGCATTCTTCTATACGAAGGAATAGGCGACACTATAAGAGTTAGCTTAAGCGACGAACCGGTTAAAGAAGTAGACACTGGATTTGAGATTCTTAAGGCAATGGAGCTTCGGAAAGAGAGTCCTATCTTAGTGGCATGCCCCAGCTGTGGTCGTGCTGATGTTGATGTACGAAAACTGGCAAACGAAGTTGATGATCTTCTAAAAAAAATTAAAACCCCTATCAAGGTAGCGGTCATGGGATGCGAGGTGAACGGACCTGGAGAGGCCAAGGACGCCGACGTAGGCATTGCTGCTGGTTCAGGCCGTGCAGTTATCTTCAGAAAAGGTAAAAAATCCAAGATCGTAGATGAAAAAGACATGTTGAAAACTCTTATGGATGAAATACATAAGGTGGAAAGAGAACTTGCTGACCCGAACTGAACATTATTCCGGGGTAACTTTATAAATGAGAATGTCTACCCTCTTTGGCAGGACTCTACGAAACGACCCCGTGGAAGCGGAACTGATAAGTCATCGCCTCCTTCTTCAAGCTGGGATGATTCACCAAGTGTCTTCTGGTGTTTACAGCTATTTGCCACTCGCGTGGCGATCACTGCGCAAGATAGAACAAATCATCCGTGAAGAAATGGAAGCGGCAGGTGCACAGGAGTTAAAACTTGGTATTCTTCAACCACGTGAATTGTGGAGGCGGTCTGGCAGAGATGAGGTATTCGGCCCCGATATGATACGCCTGATGGATCGCAGAGAACGGGATCTGGTTTTGCCTCCAACAAACGAAGAACTGATCACGGAGACAGTCAAAAGTGTGGTACAAAGCTATAGAGATCTGCCGGTAACCTTATTTCAGATTCAAACGAAATTCCGAGATGAACTTCGCCCTCGTGGTGGTCTCGTCAGGGTCCGCGAGTTTGACATGATGGATGCCTATAGTTTCGACCTTAACCAAGAAGGTCTAGACGAAAGCTACAAAGTAATGATGGCAGCATATAAGAGAGCCTTCAAGCGTTGCGGGATCAAAACCGTAATAGTTGAAGCAGATAGCGGACCAATTGGCGGTAAGGATTCAAAGGAGTTTATCCTGCTCACAGAGTCCGGGGAAGATACCGTAGTGTTGTGCAATGAATGCGAGTACGCGGCAAACGATGAAAAGGCAACCTCTCTGAAGGTTGCTAATCCGGAAACGCCCCATATACATATGGAAGAGATACACACGCCTGGGGTAAAAACTATTGAAGAATTGGCAAATCTATTAGAAGTCGGCACCGAACAGACTTTGAAAGCCGTTTTCTATTACGCTGATGGAGAGTTGGTATTTGCAACTATAAGAGGTGATCTTGAGGTAAATGACGTAAAGCTGAAAAATTCATTAGGGGTATCAGATCTAAGGCTCGCCTCTTCTGAGGAGGTAAAAGCGGGGGGTCTTGTAGCAGGTTCAGCGTCACCAGTTGGCATAGAACATATACGCATAATCGTCGACGATTCCGTCCGGCTAGGATCAAATTTCGTGGCTGGGGGAAATCGCAAAGATTATCACATCAAAAATGTTAACTATCCGAGGGATTTCCAAAGCCATTTAGAAGCAGATATAGCAATGGCTGAATCAGGACACAAATGTCCCCAATGCAAAGGCACTCTCCAAACTCAAAGAGGAATCGAGATTGGCCATGTGTTCAAACTGGGCACTAGTTATTCGGAATCGATGGATGCAAATTATTCGAACGAATCTGGAGAATTGGACAAGATCGTTATGGGGTGCTACGGCATTGGTATTGGCAGAGTTCTCGCTGGAGCGCTTGAACAATTATCAGATGAGAAAGGCATGGTATTGCCTCACAACATCGCCCCTTATGAGGTCATAATTATTGGATTGAATACCGACAAACATGAAGTCGCAGCTACAGCTGAAGATCTTTACAAGAACCTTCAAGATATGGGTATCGAAACTTTATATGACGATCGCCAAGAAACCGCCGGAGTGAAGTTAAATGACGCCGATCTTATTGGAATACCGTTGAGGGTAGTAGTAAGTAATCGGAATCTTTCCAAAGGGTGTATTGAGGTCAAGACACGAACCAGTGAAGAAGCTGAGATGATCACATTGTCAAACGCCTGTGAAGAGATTAAAGGCATTTTAGAAAAGATTAATTGAGAATGAATTCATAATGTGGCCAGATAAAATACGCTGTCCGGTTTCACTGGGATTTGATATCGACGGAGTTAGCGGAGCAATAAACCGAAATCCAAAAACCAGAAATCTTCCAAGCTTGATGTCTATGAGAGAGTATGGCCCCTCTGTAGCTATGCCAAGAATACTAGATCTTCTGGACGACTACGGGATCAAGGCATCCTTCTTCGTACCAGGATTTATCGCTGAAACTCATATTGAATTGATTGAAGATTTAGTATCGAGGGGGCACGAGATTGGTCATCATGGGTATATGCACGAGCCTCCAGCAACATTGAATAAAGAAGAGGAAGCCGAAGTCCTTGATCGAGGCACTGCGATTCTAAAAAAAATAACCGGCAATGTACCAGCAGGATACCGATCTCCTAGCTGGGAGCTAAGTAATAATTCGCTTCAACTTCTCCATGATCGGGGGTTTGAGTATGACTCAAGTCTTATGGGCAACGATATCCCCTATATTGTGAACGCAGGGTTAGGAAGTATAGTAGAAGTTCCTGTTCACTGGGAATTAGATGACCATCCTTTCTTCAACTATAGCCCCTACCTAGGACAGACCAACGTGGCTGCAAGCCCAAGGCACGTATTCGAAATTTGGTCAGCAGCGTTTGAAGGACTATACAACTATCGAAGAAGCTTCGTCTTGACCATGCACCCCTGGATTATAGGACGCCCAGGAAGACTCGAGATGCTCAGACAACTGGTCGAACACATAAAGGCGTTTGACGGTGCGGAGTTTATGACGATATTAGATCTCGTTCATCTGTACCGTAACAATATTTAACAGAGGCTCCATTGAATGGTTTCAACGCCGAGTGATACCATCCTCATATTGGTCTTTTTTAGTACCTGTCTTTCCTATTTCAAATATGTTGCCTAAATACCAATTGGGAGGTAACTGGCATGACGTTGCCTAACAGGATGAAATTTGGAATTTTTATGGCCCCGTTTCATTGGTTGGGAGATAATCCAACTCTTGGGTTGGAACGAGATCTTGAAACAATTCAATGGCTTGACCGTTTAGGATTTGATGAGGCATGGATCGGAGAACACCATAGCGCGGGATGGGAAACAATTGCGTCCCCAGAAATTTTTATAGGTGTTGCCGCGGAAAGGACTAAACACATCAAGCTAGGTACCGGAGTAGCAAGCCTGCCATATCATCACCCTTTGATGGTGGCTAATAGAATGGTCCTATTAGATCATCTGACCAGAGGCAGGGTAATGCTAGGGGTTGGGCCTGGCGCTCTTGTTTCGGATGCTTACCAACTGGGCATAGACCCTCCGACACAACGGCCTAGAATGGATGAATCCATCGGGATCATTAAACGACTTCTCACAGAATCAAATCCTATAACGTATAAGTCAGACTGGTTTACTCTCAATGAAGCTCTACTGCATTTGAGACCTTACACACAGCCACATTTTCCAATCGCAGTAGCAGCAGCACAATCTCCGTCAGGTATGGTTGCTGCTGGAAAACATGGTCTTGGAGTGTTGTCTGTAAGTGTTGTTCGAGGAGGAAGTATTTCTTCAAATCTAGGCGACTTTTGGAATATCGCTGAGGAGACCGCCGAGTCCTATGGCCAGACTGTCGATCGAAAGGAATGGAGAATAGTCTTGCACGTACACCTTGCTGAGAGTAGGAAAGAGGCGATGGAACAGGTGCGGGAGAGATCTGCCGCTTACCAATACGACTACTTCCATCAAACTATGGGAATGCCCTTTGAGTATGACGGTCCCAGGGAAAAGATCGCAGACTACATGGTTGCGAACGGTGCCTGGTGCGTAGGAACTCCTGACGATCTAATAGCGAAAATCAAAGAGTTAGATGAACAAAGTGGCGGCTTCGGTGGATTCATGATTCAGGCAACGGAATGGGGGACACGGGAACAAGTTATGCACAGCTATGAGTTGATAGCAAGATACGTCATGCCCCATTTCCAAGGTTCACTCACTAATCTTCAGATTTCTCAGAAATGGTCTGAAGAACATAGAGATGAACTGCAGTCCCTTAAAACAGTTTCTATAGACAAGGCGATTTCAGACTACCGGGAAACCAAATGACTGACCGACGATTATGAAGGGAGTATCAAAATAATGGCAAAAATGACTGGGGGAGAAGCACTGGCTAAATCCCTTTACAGAGAAGGCGTTAGGGTGATTTTCGGGCTCCCAGGAGTGCAACTATATGCTTTGCTTGACGGACTTGCCAAAGAACCCGGCATTAGGTTCATAAATACGAGGCATGAACAGGCAACCACGTACATGGCAGACGGTTACGCAAGAGCCGGAGGAGATGTAGGAACTGCTCTAGTAGTTCCTGGTCCTGGGCTTCAAAATGCTAGTGCGGGCATAGGTACGGCGTACTCCGCTTCATCCCCAGTTCTTGTTGTAGCAGGCCAGGTAGAACGCGATCTTATCGGTGTGGAAAGAGGTATGTTGCATGAGATAAAGGGTCAAATGGAAACTATCAAACCGGTTACAAAACATCAAAGACTCATTATAGATCCTGCAGACATTCCTGAAGCTGTTCATGAAGCGATGGAGCAGCTTAAAACAGGACGGCCTAGACCAGTTGAGATTGAGATCCCTCCAGAAACACTTTCCGACGAAGTGGACGTTGAATTACTTGAATCTGGGAAATACGAGAGGCCTGCCGGCAGCATTGAAAGTGTAAAGCACGGGGCGGACTTGATAGCAAAAGCGAAAAAGCCTCTGCTATGGGGAGGCGGTGGAGTGATCTCAGGGAAAGCATCAGAAGAATTCACTGCCCTAGCGGAATATCTTCAAGCCCCTGTAATTACTACTGGAGAAGGAAGAGGCTCCATATCTGATAGAAGCTACCTATCCATAGGGAGTTTTCGGTTCAGGAACGATAAATTTTTTGAGAACAGAATTGATGACTATGACTTGATCGTGGCAGTAGGCACCCGGATGGCCTCCCCAGGATTCCTTAAAGGACAAAAGATCCTCCAAATTGACATAGATGAAGAAGAAATAGGACGAAATTACGAGAACACTGATGGGATTGTCGGTGACGCAAAGAAAAGTCTTTCGAGCCTTCTAAATGCTCTGAAAGAAAGGATACCTGCCAGAGAAAGCCGCGAAGCAGAACTTAGTGCGCTAAAAGAGGAACGGTTCAATCCTGAAACGGTGATAGAACCTCAAAACTCATATGTACAGGCTATTAGAAAAGCTATGCCCGACGACGGAATATTTGTGTCAGGAATGACTCAAATTGGTTACTACAGTAGAAATAAATACGAAGTCTACGAGCCGGGAACATATTTAACTTCCTCTTATTATGGAAACTTGGGGTTTGCTTACCCTACCGCACTTGGAGCAAAAGTTGCCAAACCAGATAAAGCTGTGGTGGCTGTTTCAGGGGATGGCGGCTTCATGTTCAACGTGCAAGAACTATCTACTGCGGTTCGGCACAAAATCAATGCGGTCGCACTTGTGTTTAATGACAATGCGTTCGGGAACGTTATGAGGGATCAAGTGAATATGTACGAAGGACGGGAATACGGAGCCCGGGTTCACAATCCTGACTTTATGAAGCTGGCCGATGCTTTTGGCGTAAGGGGAGTAAGAATACGAGACGGTAGCCCGGACGAACTAGAAAAAGAATTAAATGATTCACTTCAAATAGATTCACCAACGCTAATCGAGGTACCAGTTGGTGAGATGCCTAACCCGTTCAGAGACTACTAAGCCGTTTACTCAAATGTAGAAAATGCAGGAGCGGGAGTTACTTCAATTCCCCTCCCGCATTTCATTTAATATTTAGGTTAAGGTAAACGGTATCGTTAGTTCTCCACAGATATCTCGGAACCACTCAACCACCTCAGTGTGTAATGGTATTCCGTTCTTCGATCTATCTTCAAAAGCCTCTACCTCCGGCTGACCAGGATACATAACCCTTTCCTTTCCCGGTGCGGGCCTGGAAGACTTAAGAAGTCCGATCCATTCGTCCATTGTATCTTTGAACTCATCTGTATCCATAAATGCTTCTATATTGTACGCAGCAACATAATGACCGAAATTAGGTCTGCCCGGGTTTAATCCGTACCCGCCTCCAGTCATTATTCCAGCCAATATATCGACGACGCACATCATTCCGTAGCCTTTGTGAGATCCGAGTTCCCTTGTGCCACCAAGAGGGATCAAAAAGGATGATGCAGAGGATTCATAGCCCGGTATAGGCGGGTCCACCTCTTCCATAATTGGCGTCCCTTCATTGTCCGCCACCCATCCCCCTAAAAGCTTCGTTTCGTTCCTTCTAGCAAGTCCAAGTTTGTTTCCGGCAACTGCGCTCATAGCGGCGTCGAATACAAAAGGAGCTTCTTTACGGGCAGGTGCTGCCACAGCGATTGGATTGGTCCCCAGAAGAGGTTCCGCACCAAATGTCGGCAATACGCTAGGAGGGCAAGATGTCATACAAGTCCCAATCATATCTTGCTCCACTGCCATTAGAGCATGGTAAGACGCCATTCCTAGGTGACGCGAATTATGAATTGTAACAACTCCCATACCGACTTCTTTTGCCTTTTTTATTGCAAGTTCCATTGCCTTGGGAGCGACTATGATCCCCAGACCTTTGTCGCCGTCTATATTGGCAGTGGAGGGAGTTTCTCTCGTGATTATCCATTCAGGATAAGGGTTTATCTCGCCATTCCCATAACCGGTCACATAACCTCTCAAAATATTTGACACACCGTGTGTGTCCACACCTCTCATATCTGCTTTTAATAAGACATCCGCACCAAGCGCGGAATCCTTCCAATCCAACCCCATTTTCTTAAATATAGCTTCAACAGTCTCTCGAAGATCCTCTTCTCTTACCCTGACAGCATCCTCTGGTTTGACCTTAAATTGCTCTAACAAAAGCCCTCCCTTTAACTGATATCAACAGAATATATTTGGAATTGGATTCTATAGATAGCCATCACTATGGTCCAATTACATAAACAAGTTAGCATATCCTTACTAAATTAGTTAGAGTATACTTACTCCCCATTTTAATGCCTACTTAGTGTATGGCAGGCAACATCAATCGAAATTAAAATTGCCTCACAGAAAGGGCTGAGATTGGTCAATTTAAGAATCCCAGTTCAAATCATAACTATGACTCGCATTCAAAGTACTCCCATAGCGCTCTCTATTACTTGTGGCATCATTGCATTAATAGCGCTTTCACCACTGGCTTACATCATCCTGAAAGCTGTAAATTCGGACTTTGAATCATGGAAATGGCTTTTACGGTGGAACACGGTCATTATATTGTGGCATTCCTTATTTCTGTCAGTAACAGTTACAGCCGTCAGTGCTTCTATAGCTTTGCCCATCGCATTACTGACATGTAGAACTAACATAAGGTTGCGTAAATTCTGGGATGTGACAACGGTATTACCTTTAGTCATACCGAGTTATGTAGGCGCCTATCTCTTCATTTCTGCAATAGGGCCCAAAGGAATTATTCAAAACATAGCCGAACCACTTTTGGGATGGGAAAGACTGCCTGACATGTATGGATTTACAGGAGCGGTAATTGTTCTCACTTTGTTAAACTATCCCTACGTGTTGTTAACTTTGAGGAGCACAATAAACCAAATCGACCCGTCAGAGGAGGAGTCAGCTAGGCTCCTCGGCCTAAACCCTCTCACCACGCTCTTACGAATAACTATCCCTCAGATCCGTCCTGCATTGATGTCAGGCAGTCTACTAGTAGTCTTATACACTCTGAGCGATTTTGGAGCAGTCTCCATACTGAGATATAAGACTTTCACATGGTCTATCTATAATCAATATGAAGCGTCGTTTGACAGGAATACAGCGGCATTATTGTCTGTATTGCTTTGCATAGTAGCGACCTCATTCGTTTATTTAGAATCAATTATGAGAGGCAGATTAAAGTATTTCCGAGTTTCGACAGGATCGGCTCGCTCTCAACCAACGGTAGAACTCGGGTTATGGCAACTACCTTGTATTTTTTTCTGTGGGTCGATTGTATTGGTTTCGGTGGTTATCCCCATGAGTGTTCTGACCTACTGGCTATTGCGGGGAATTTCCAGTGGTGAACAATTATCTATACTTTTCGGAGCATCTTTAAACTCATTAACACTTGCGATATTAACTTCAGTTACAGTCATCGGGTCTGTGATACCAGTCGCCTATTTATCAGTTCGGCACAGAAATTATTTCAGTGGATTAGTTGAGAAGGCTTGCTTTACAGGGTTTGCCCTACCGAGCGTCGCTGTTTCTATCTCATTAGTCTTTTTCGCAGCTCAGATCGGCAAGCCCATATATCAGTCAATTTGGTTGCTAGTCTTAGCCTGCTTTATCCTTTACCTGCCTACCGGACTCGGAGCTGTAAGAAGTACTATGCTGCAGATTAGCCCAAGAATCGATGAATCTTCACGAACACTTGGGAGGGGTGCATTAAGAACATCGATTTCAGTAACTTTACCGCTGTTAAAGCCAGGGATAGTGATGGGAGGTGCAATAGTGTTCCTGGTAACCATGAAGGAATTGCCGGCAGTGTTGATGCTATCACCGTTAGATTTCAGTACTCTTACATCAGAGATCTGGTCGTATTCGTCGGAAGCTTTTTTCGCGAAGGCTGCATTACCTTCCCTTATCTTGATATTGTTATCATCCATACCGCTAACATTGATCCTAGCCAAAGGTGGATTTAAACGTTGAGTCTGGCAGATTATGGATAAAGTTCTACTGAAGTGTCGCGGAATTTCAAAGCGATTTAGTGAAGTGGTTGCTATAACCGGTCTTGATCTAGACTTGAATCATGGCGAGATTGTTTCTATCCTAGGTTCGAGCGGCTGCGGAAAAACAACTCTACTAAGATTAATTGCGGGTTTAGAAAAACCTGATGAGGGAAGTATCGAACTCGAGCATAAGCGCCTTTTTGGTAAAGACATCAATGTACCGCCTAACAAAAGAGGCCTCGGTATGGTGTTCCAAGAATATGCTCTGTTTCCTCATCTGTCTGTGAGGGAAAACATTCTGTTTGGAATATCCACTCTCTCAGAGAAAGATCAGGAGACAAAACTAAAGAAGGTTCTTGATCTGACGCGAATTGGAAAACTAATATCTCGTTTCCCATCAGAACTATCTGGTGGAGAACAACAAAGAGTAGCTCTCGCAAGAACTTTAGCTACTGAACCATCTTTGTTGCTTATGGACGAACCCTTCTCAAATCTTGACGCCTCTCTTAGGGGTTCAGTTCGCAACGAGGTTAGGGGAATATTACGAGACAGCGGATCTACAACGCTATTTGTAACTCACGATAGGGAGGAGGCATTCTCGATTTCTGACAGAGTTGCAATCATGGTAGATGGCAATATCCAACAAATAGATCCTCCTGACAAAATATATTTTTGGCCAAACACGAAGAAAGTAGCATCACTAAGTGGAAGTTGCGACTTCATAGAAGGAATTATAAAAGGAGAATCAATCGAAACGTCTTTGGGGTCAATTGAGAGACGAACCCATTCAATGATGAAAAACGGAACCAATGTTGTTGTAGCCGTGCGGTCCAACGATTTTGTTATGACTCCCGACCCCAAGGGAAATAACGTTGTTATTAGAAAAGAGTTTAGGGGAGACGACACATTGTTCTGGGTAAAGACACGTTCAGGAGAAACGATCCGTTGTAAACACAAGATTCATACGACACTATTTGTCGGGCTAAGAGTTACGTTGGCCCCTGAAAAATACGTTAAGTTTAACGCCTTCTTGAAATAGGGGATTCGACATGCAATTGGAACATCTCAAAGATACGAAAACAATAACAAGGGAATATCTTGAGAAAGACATTTTTCCTGCTTGCGATTTTTTGAGATGCAATCCATTAAACGGACAACAGCTCAAAGGTAAAACTTTGTTTTCACTGTTTTACGAGCCAAGTTTCTTGACAAGAATTTCCTTTGAGCGAGCCATTACGATGCTGGGAGGGCACCCTTTACACACTGAAGATGCATCACAATTTTTTCCAGTAACAACAGCAAATTACATAGAAGATACTGTAGAAATTTTACATAGCTTACACATCGATGGAGTAGTCATTCGCAGCAGCGAAAGAGGCATTATAGAAAATGCATCAAAAGCTTCAAGTATTCCCGTGATAAATGGCGGTAGCAACGACGACCATCCCACTCAGGCAATAGCTGACATATACACAATCCACCGGGAACTTGGTAGTGTCGACAACAAAATTGTTTCTATTCTGGGAAGACTAGAACATCGGAATGTTTGCGCTTTATTGCTCGGGCTATCCCTGTTCAACAACACTGAGGTTCGCCTCTTACCGTTCAGCGGGCAGGTGCCACCAGAAACAGAAAAGGCCTGTAAGGAACGTGGACTGAACCTCTCATATTTACAAGAATTATCAGGAATTAAAGGGTCCGATGTAGTTTATCTAAATGGCCCACGAACCATGGCCCATTACGAGTTATTAAAATCCAGAAATTCCTTTATTTCCAAAATAGATAGTAAATTCGTGTCAATGCTCAAATCTGATTCTATAATCTTAGATCCGATGCAAAGGAGTGGTGATTTTTCAATCGAGATAAAAGATTCGCGATTGGCATTTTACCGGCAATCAGAAAATGCACTCTTTGCAAGAATGGCAGTGCTTAACAAGCTCTTGGGATAAATCTACCTGTAAACAGTTTCCAGAAAGACGTTCTTCAATAACCTGCCAAGTATCCCCGCTGCCCTCGGTCCTAGAGTTTTCAGTGTGTGTGAGATCTCTCTGTTACGGATAGTTTTATCAATTACAGAAGCATGCCTGTCAAAAGAGAATCCTTCTTTCAACAATAGCTCCTCCTGCACCCGCTCCGATGAAAACAACTCAAGGAGGTCATTTAACGATTTGTCATCTAGGGATTCGTAAAGAAGCCTCGCGTAAAATCCAACGCGGAGTTCATTGCCAAACGACTCCTTCCATCTCTTCTCATAGGTTGAAAGCTTTTCATCGCTGAAATCTCCATTTACGGCCGCCTCGAGGGCCGTCTCAGCAGAGATTTTGCCCGAAAGTATCGCATAATATATACCTCCACCTGTTGTTGGTTTAGCAAATCCTGCAGCGTCGCCGGCGACTAAGACTCTTGAAGCAAATGTTCGAGGAATGGGTTTAAGCGGAATACCCCAGTTTTGTGCTGAAGATATCGGCTCGGTAATTGTCCCATCAGTTAATAATGTATCTATCAGTCCGTCAAGGCGACCATTGAGCCGCTCCCTTGAAGCTCCTCCTAGAAGGGCATCATTCCCATCTGTGGGTACCAACCAGGCAAACGAGCCCGGAGATACGTCAGATCCTGTATAAATATTGGTGTGGCTTAAGTTGTGGGCCTTAACCCTGATCTGAGTGCCCACCAAATAATCTAACTGCTTATTCTTTTCTAGACCTACTTGGTTAAGAAGACTGGTTCTGAATCCTCCTGTCAATATGACAATTCGAGCGGTAAATGAAAACCTCCGCTCCCCGGAGCTCCCAAACACTTGGACCTTAGAGTCGTCTATATTGATCAAATCTACACGTGAACCAAGAAGATAATCAGCCCCTGATTTCATTGCATCCTTAGCCATATCTTGTACGTACGATACCCGATCAATTATTAGAGCATGACATGTGTCGTCACCCAGTGTATGGCTAGTCCCATTCGGGGAATGGACTTTAACTTCAGAGGCACTACGATAAACCAATTCTGCCCTAGGTGGCACAACTGAAGCACACTCAACTCCGATGATGCCTGTACATAGCTTGTCTCCTATGATGTCGCGTTGGTCTAGAACAAGCGTTTTCATACCGCCTGAACTAAGCTCAGTAGCGGCGGTATTTCCTGAAGGGCCTGCACCAATAACGATCGCGTCGTATAGTTCGGATGATATTGTGTCTTTATCATTCATAAAATTGATATCCCGGTTAGCCATTAGGAACAACCATAAACAGATACTAAAACAAGTTGAATGGATTTTGGGTCAAATCTGATGTCAGATTTCAAACTTTCACAATTATGGGAAACTCGCTCAAAGAACAAGCGAATAGTCGCTGCCATGAAACTCGTACCTAGACAAATTTTTCTTCCAGAAGATAACAAACAGTTCTCCTCTGACGATAGAGCATTGAAAATCGGTCACAATCAGACGACTTCTCAACCCTCTCTGATCGCAATGATGTTACGTGAATTATCTGTACGTTCTGGTGACAATGTGTTGGAGATAGGCTCTGGCAGTGGCTATGTATGCGCCATCCTGTCCAATCTATGCAGTGAAGTAGTTGGAGTGGAAAGGATCCCGGAATTGTTGACAGCATCAAGGAATAATATAGAGAAACTGGGAATTACGAATATATCATTTCATCTCGCGGAGAAAAAAATCGGGCTGAGGCAAAGTAAGCTATTTGATGTAATTATCGTTTCAGCAGCTCTCCCTAGGATTCCTTTCGATTTATTGGACCAACTCACTCCTCTTGGAAGGCTCGTATGTCCGATAGGAGATTTGAATGGGCAATCAATCATCCGATTAAAAAAACACCTCACTGGATACACAGTCAAATCAGTGATTGGTTGCAGATTCGTGCCATTTATAGGGGAAGCAGGTTGGTCACAAGATGAAATTAGTAATCCCACATCGTGAACCAGTTTTGGTCCCCATATTCTTTCTCGACTGCCCATCGCTTATAATCTTTGCGAGAATCAAGACACACTGCGGATCCCATTACCTCGGCAATAGATAATCCATCAAGTAACTAGTTTTGAACATGCAAGTAGAATACGAAACAATAATTGGACTAGAAGTCCATTCCCAGCTCCTTACGAATAGCAAGATGTTTTGTTCATGCGACTCTGACTACCAAGACTCCCCTCCAAACACAAAGGTATGTCCTGTGTGTATGGGAATGCCCGGGGTCCTCCCCGTTGTAAACAAGCAGGCGGTCGAATTGGTAGTAAGGACAGGACTTTCACTCGGATGTGATATTTCTAAACTGACTAAGTTCGACCGAAAAAATTACCCTTACCCAGATCTCATGAAAGGCTATCAAATTTCCCAATTTGACCGTCCGATCGCTGAGCGAGGCGAACTAGAAGTTCAAGACGCAAAAGGTAGTTCAAAAATCATAGGTATCACCAGGGTTCACCTTGAAGAAGACGTTGCGAAACTTCTTCACAGGAAAGAATCTCATGGTGAGGGATATAGCTTGCTAGATATAAATAGAGCTGGCGTTCCACTAATGGAAATAGTGAGTGAGCCGGACATGAGAAGCCCAGAAGAGGCCAACAGTTACTTAACTCGTTTACATTCCATTGTTCGTTATATAGGAGCCAGCACAGCAAACATGGAAGAGGGTAGTTTCAGATGTGACGCTAATATCAGCATTCGTCCCCTTGGCAAATCGGAATTGGGGGAAAAAGTTGAAATCAAGAATGTAAACAGTTTTAAATCTGTTTTCAAAGCGCTTAAATATGAAGAGGATCGCCAGCGAGACATGATTGAATCCGGTGAACCTATAATCCAAGAAACTAGGGGATGGTCGGACGAGCGCGGTACCACAGTGAGTCAGAGAACAAAGGAATATGCGTCTGATTACAGATATTTCCCTGAACCAGACCTCCCACCGGTCTATATCTCCAGAGAATGGGTCAGAGAGATCAACTCCCAAATTCCCGAATTGCCCGCCCACAAAAGAGATAGATACATCGATGAATTTGGCCTCTCTGAATATGACGCCAATCTATTAACCGCTAACAAGACATTTTCCGACTTCTTCGATAAAACCATCAAGGGGTTCGACTCGTACAATAAGTCCGATATTAAATTACGCGCTAAGAGAGCGACAAATCTAATCAATGTGGAGTTAGCGCGACTAATTAATGAAAGCGGACAAGAACTTGAAAGCTCTGGTATCAGCCCGCTTTCTCTTGCTGAACTCATTGTTTTAACTGAACAGGGTAATCTGAGCAATAGCATGGCCAAGGTAGTATTAGAAGAAATCTTCACAAACGGAGGCACACCTTCTCTCATTTCGGAAAAGATGGGTATGTCTCAAATCAGCGACGTTGATTCTATTAGTTCCACTATTAATAGAGTTATCGAGGAGAATCCCGCGGCTTTAGCCGACTTTCACGCGGGCAAGAAGTCTGTCGTAAAATATATGTTAGGACAAGTGATGAAGATAACTAAAGGGACAGTGAATCCTCAAATCGCGACTGATCTACTAGAAGAGTCGTTGGAGAAATTGAGGTAGAGATTGGCACTACCTTCTCTGTTTACCTTAAAGGGATATCCTGAAATATTACGGTTATTTAGACTTCTTCATCCGGGTATTGGGCTCAAACGATGGTTGCTTCTGGCCTCCTCAGGTATAGCTATATGGTCGGTGGGCATCACATTTTTCGCAAGGCAATTTATAAGTTTAAGAAATCCAGATTTTCTTACTGCATATGCAGAAACTCCTTTTGCCATTCTTTTACTAATATCGGGAGGGTTAGCCATCGTTGGGGGATTAGCAGGGTTATACAAGACTCTCTCCCCACTTATCATAGGAAGGCCTACTTTAGGATCTCTTGGGGAAACTCTCTACACAAGACGATCTAGGGAGAGAGGACCTCGAATAGTTACGATAGGCGGAGGCACCGGAATGTCCGTATTATTGCAAGGATTGAAACACCATACCGACAATCTTACGGCCATAATTGGTGTTGGCGATGATGGAGGAAGTTCTGGCAGACTTCGGAGAGAACTAGGAGTACTCCCTCCGGGAGATTTTCGCAACTGTATTGTGGCGATGTCGGATGAAGAATCGCTGCTACCTAAATTATTGCAATACCGGTTTACAAAGGGAAATGGCTTAGAAGGACATAGTTTCGGAAACCTTTTCTTAGTTGCAATGTCAAATATCACTTACAGTTTTGAAGAAGCATTATCTGAATCGAGCAAAGTGCTAGCAGTGAGAGGCGCAATAGCTCCAGCTACTACAGAGAACATACGGCTTTCTGCGAAGCTAACTGACGGAACTTACATAGAGGGCGAGTCGAACATAACAAGCAGAGGAGGTATCGTTGAGAATCTATATATAGACCCGCCCACGGCACAAGCGTATGTCCCGGCGGTGGAGGCGATTTTAGAAGCGGATGTTTTAGTTCTGGGGCCCGGAAGCCTTTATACTAGCATCCTTCCAAATCTCATGGTATCTGGCATTAGCAAGGCCATTATGGAAACTAAGGCAACACGGATATATGCATGCAATGTAGCGACGGAAATGGGTGAAACGCAAGGGTACGATGTATCAGACCACATCGCGGCCTTGCAACAACATACAAATCCTGAAATAGTAGATTGGGTAATTGTCAATAACAATATCCGTGACATAGGTAAGGAATTCAAAGGGGAGTCTGTCCACCTATCTTCCGTTGTCGAAAATAACCCTCAAATAGCCGAGGGGGATATAGTGGACATAGATCATCCGGTACGGCACGACCCCCACAAATTAGCCAAGCTAGTATTGGAAGTATATGAAGGAAAAGTGTCCTCTACTGATTTTGTAAAATAGCAACTTTTTTTCAGGCTATAATAGTTGTTGAGTATTGGAATATATGTCAACCTTCGTCAACATAATAATGCTACTAATATCCGTCCTCCTAGTCGGCGTGATCCTTGTGCAAGTTAGAGGGCAGGGTACCGCTTTATTTGGTGCCGCTGAATCTTCTTATAGAACTCGGCGTGGTGTTGAACTGGCTTTGTTCAGATTCACAATTGGTCTAGTTGTTGTATTTATCCTTGTCGCAATCGTAAGTGCGTGGCTTATAAAACCCTCTTAGATGTCGACCAGGTTCTTCAGGAAAGGCTCCAAATAGTCCCTTCTTCAGTATCTTCAAGGGATATTCCAAGTTGGAAAAGATTTTCTCTAATATTGTCCGCTAATTCAAACTGTTTAACTTCTCTTAACTCTGACCGTACATTAATGAGCATCTCTACAAAAGGAGCGATATCGCGATCGGAGTAAGAATTCTGGTCGGAGAGAGTTAATCCCAACACTCCTGAAAGTTCAGCCAGGGTCTCCTGAGCCTTTATCACGTCTAACCCGGAAGATGATTCCCTATTGATGTCCCTAGCGAGATCAAAGAGAACTGCTAAGGCTCTCGGAGTATTCAAGTCTTCATCCATTGCTTCGATGAATCTGTCGTGGTATAAAATGTGCTCCATTTCCTCGCCGCCACCGGACCGAGCCTCTAGTGCGCGTTTGAGCCTGTCCAAAGCTCTACTTTGGCTCTGGACGGAGTCATCGGTAAAAGTTAGAGGGTTTCTGTAATGCGAACTAAGGAAAAACATTCTAAGAGAGTCCGGGGAATATTCCTTTAATGCGTTCCCTATAGAAAAGACATTACCGATCGATTTACTCATCTTGTCGTCGCCATATTGCAGAGTACCATTGTGCATCCAAAATTTAGCGAAAGGAATTACTCCAGTAAACGACTCTGACTGTGCGATTTCGTTCTCATGATGCGGGAAAACAAGGTCAAGTCCTCCTCCGTGAATGTCAATGCTCTCATTCAAATAAGTTATAGACATGGCCGAACATTCAATATGCCAACCCGGCCGACCTTTGCCCCATGGACTCCCCCATGCAGGCTCTCCCTTCTTATGAGACTTCCAAAGCGCGAAATCGCCAGGGTATTCCTTAATTTCATCTACTTCAAGCCGAGCTCCCGCAATAAGATCTTCTGGGTTTCTATTACTAAGTTTTCCATAATCATCATCATTCCGAACCCGAAAATACACGTCTCCGTCCACTTCGTATGCAAAGCCATTCTGAATTAACCCGCTGATTATTTCTATGATTGATTCAATTTCTTCTGTCGCTCTCGGAAATTCTGTTGCAGGCAAAACGTTGAGGGCATTCAATTCCTCTAAATAGGATCGAATGTTACGCTCGGCGAGAGCTGACACCTCAATACCTTCATCAGACGCCGCTACAATCATCTTGTCATCAATATCGGTAAAGTTTTGAATGTGTCTTACGTAAAAACCTCTAAATTCCAAATACCTTCTAACAATGTCGAACACGACAGCGCACATGGCATGGCCCAAATGGGAAGGGGCATATGGCGTAATTCCACACACGTACATATTGACCTTATAGTCCTTAACCACAAAGTCTTCTACATGTCTTGTTAAGGTGTTATAAAGCCTCATTTAAGTTCTTCCAGAGTTGAAATTGCAAGGCAAGCTATACCCTCCTCCCTGCCTATAAACCCCAATCCGTCAGTAGTCGTAGCTTTGATATTGATCGACTCACTATCTATTTCAATAATACGAGATATGATTTTTTTCATTGATGATATATACGGTGTCATTCTTGGATTTTGCGCGATGATTGTAGCATCGATAAAAATAGTCCCATAGCCTGCCGACTCCACCTTTTCTTTTACTTTCTTGAGAAGAGTTGTGCTGGCTATTCCTTCCAACTGGGGGGCATCAGAGGGGAAATGAATTCCTATATCACCAAGTCCAGCCGCTCCCAGAATGCTGTCTATTATGGCGTGTATTAAAGCGTCACCGTCACTGTGCCCCACCAGACCCTTATCATGTTCGATTTGGACTCCACCAAGAACTAGTATTTCCCCTATAACAAACGCATGAACATCGTATCCAACACCTGATCGCAAGCTGCTTAATCACCTCTATTTGAAATAAGTATCGATTCCGCAATCTTTAAGTCAATAGGCCTAGTTATTTTAATATTATCTGGATCTCCATCGAATAAAGTCACGGGTTCACCGATCTGTTCCACCATAAAGGCGTCATCTGGCGAGTCTCTCAGAACATCTCGATGGGCACGAAATACTAGATCATATTCAAATATTTGTGGTGTTTGTATTAAGCGAATGGAATTCCGTTCTAATGTTGTTAACACCTGGTCAAGCTCATTAATCCTTTTGAAAGTATCCACAACAGGAACTGCTGGAACGACGGCTCCGGCATATTCGACTGCATCCAGACCTCGTTTCAAAACATCCAACGCAACGCAGGGCCTTGCCCCGTCATGAATCGCGACAAATGTGCATTTTGAAATAGCTTCCAGTCCGTTTCTGACCGAGTCCTGCCTACGACTTCCGCCAATCACTACCTTTACCCCATTAGAAACGAATTCAGAAAGCACACTTTTTGCTTGTTCATATTTTGACTCAGCTACCACAACGACTATCGAATCGAAGAGATTTGAAGTCAAAAATGTATCGACGCTATGGCAGATTAGTGGACGCCCAGCGAGATTTATGAAAGCCTTATCTATGCTTCCCATCCGTGCACTAACACCAGCAGCGACGATTATGGCAGCGTTAGAGTTCATTCGAATTATCCGGCATGAGGGAGTTTACTGAACTGATAGCCTTA
>Ga0187827_10000782_pt1 | contig 48599 bp, 42 predicted proteins | sample ETNtaG_39_FD_167969 | JGI IMG/M metagenome (GOLD analysis project Ga0187827, IMG submission 167969) | Marine microbial and viral communities from oxygen minimum zone, Eastern Pacific Ocean - ETNP2014_SV_150_PacBio MetaG (Illumina Assembly) | ecosystem: Environmental > Aquatic > Marine > Hypoxic...
CCCGTCCCGAGACGAATAGAAAGCGATATAACCGCTATCTGGCGACCAGGAGGGCCAATCGTCCGTCCCTGGGCTGTTAGTCAGGCGGGTTTGGCCGGACCCGTCAGCGTTCATCACATAGATCTCGGAGTCGCCGTCTCTGAAAGCTTCGAAAGCGATCTTGCTGCCGCTTAGCGACCAGGCCGGTTCAAAGTCAGCACTCCCGTTGCTCGTAAGGCGGGTCTGATTGGAGCCATCGACGGCCATGACGTAGATCTCCCGGTTTCCGTCCCGGAACGAATCGAAGGCGATTTGATTACTGTCAGGGGACCAAGTTGGAGCATAGTCGTTCGCCGGATTGCTGGTCAGGCGGGTCTGGCCGGAACCGTCGGTGTTCATGACGTATATCTCATCATTCCCGTCCCGATACGATCCGAAGGATATCTTGGCCCCGTCGTTGGACCAGGAAGGGCGCCCGTCGCTCGCCTGGTTACTGGTCAGGCGGGTTTGGCCGGACCCGTCAGCGTTCATCACGAAGATATCCCAATTCCCTTCCCGCCTAGACGAAAACGCGATCTGTTCCCCGTCAGGCGACCATGTGGGCTCGAGGTCACGACCCAAGTGGTTGGTCAGGTTGGTTTGGTCAGAGCCGTCGGCGTTCATCACGTATATTTCGTCATTGCCGTCCCGGTTGGAATGGAAAACGATCCGCCCGCCCGCCGGCGCCGGCGTAGGCGTTGGAGCAGGTGTCGGTGTTGGCGTGGGCGTCGGTGTAGGGGTGGGTGTGGGCATCGGCGTTGGCGTAGCTGTCGGCAACGGTGTGGGCGTAATCGTTGGAGTAACCCCGGGTGCCAGGGTAGGAGTAGGCAACGGGGTAGGCGTGGGCGTCGGTGTCGGACCTGTCGTGGCTGTGGGCCCCGGCGTCGATGTAGGAGTCGGAACGGGAGTCGGGAATGCCGTTGGGGTCGGGACCGCCGTTGCCCCGATCTCCTGGAAGTTGGCAATCTCACTCTTGGCCGAGTCTATGGTTAGGGTGCACGAGGACACGTCGCCGGTACAGTCTCCAGACCAGCCGGTGAACCACCAGCCTGAGCTAGGTGTAGCTTGTAACGTAGCCTGGGTCCCACATAGATACTGACCACTGCCGGTTACGACCCCACCGTTCAGGGGGTTGGCGCTAGCGGTTAAGGTGTAGACCGGGCGTTCGATGGATACCTCGACCTCCGGGTCTTCTCGCATCTCTACCCAGGCAAACACTCGGTCCACGGTATCGACACCTGACCACGTGACCCCGAAGCACCCTTGGTCGGGTGTCGCGTGCAGCAGCACTCGTGAGCCAACGTCAAGTTTCCCGTCCGGGCCGGGCGATTGGCTCACCGTGACCTTCCCGTTGAGCACGAACAACATCAGCTGGCCTGGATCGAGGGTCTCGCCATTTATGGTCAGGGGGAAGCCGGTGGGCTCGGCGCAGCGGGCCACCAGGCTCCGCTTCTGGTCCACGGCAACGATGATGGAGTTTGCGAGAGGATCAGTCCCGGCGGGCAGGTCTCCGGTCCACCCTTCGAATCCGTGGTCACAGCTGGCCGTAACCCGGACCCGCTTCCCGACTGGGTAGCGCCCGTCATCGCTGGCCGGGTTCAGGCCGACTCTTCCCAAACCTGCGGGCTCGACGTTGGCCGCCAGCGGATAGGTCGGGTCTGGTGTTGGCACAGGCGCAGGTGTCGTCGGTGTAGGCGTGGGTGCTTCAGTCGGCTCGGGCGTTGGAGTATCTGTCGGCAAAGGCGTAGGCGACGATGTGGGTGTATGTGTGGGGACCGGGATCGCCGTCGGCGTGGGCACCGGGATAGGAGTAGGCGCAGCCGTCGGTGTGTCCGTCGGTATTGGCGGTGTGGGCGTGGGCGTATCCGTCGGCTTGGGAGTGGGCGTATGGGTCGGTGAGAGCGCTGGCGTGTCGGTCAAGGTGGGTTGCGCGGGCGTACCCGTCGGGGGAGGCTCATCCTTGATGGTCAGGGCAAACTTGCTGAGACTGTCAACCCGTGCCCGAGCGGTGGACGCCCCGAAGTCCGCTGTGGTATCCAGCGGTGTCCAGGCGTTGTCGTGGTAATGCTGAATAACGATGTTAGTTTCTTCGCTTCCAGCTTGGACCGCGTCGGCCGAGCTGAGGCTCACCGTGATGGTGATGGGCTTCACAAGGGCGCGTCCATGGTGAGGTCGAAAGCCGTGTCCGTGGCCACATATTGGTCAGGCATGACAGGTATCTCTGAGGTGGACAGAGCGCGGTATGACAGCTGCGACGTGGCCTCCACTGATCCCGCGTCAAAGTCTACAGTCACACCGCCATCAGGTGCTACCAGCTGCGCTGGGCTGTCCGGCTTCACCTCCACGACTGTTGGGCCGGATCCCCGAAGTAGGACGAAAAGCACTCCCACGACCACTGCGAGCGACGCCATTGCGCCGACAGCCGCATAGGCTAGTCTTATCTTTTTCTTGGGCTGGGGATCGCTGAGTATCTGCCGCAGGCGTATGGGGCCAGCTTTGTCGATGGTGAAAAGCTCTATCCCAGGCTCACCCTGGAAGTCCCTCACCGGTCGATAAGAAATCCTAACGCGGTAGTAGTCTTCGCCTTCCTCGGCGCTTATCTCTTCCCAAGTAAGCTCACGACTCGCGTACCGCCGTCCATAATAGCCCCGGTTGTCCCGAGCATGCTCCATCGCCAGCACACGTGCCTGGTCTAACGAGATGTAGCCCAGCGCCTCACCTTCAAGGGTGAAGTCGAACTTCTCTTCCTTTTTGCCCTGGTCTTCGGCCATGATATGGCATTATATGGCCAAAATGGCGACTTGGGTAGTTGCCACGTTGGCGAATGCGGCTTGGGTTTCTGATTTCGTTGGTGGCGGGGGGTGGCAGGTTCGACGGAGACAGGGATGGAGCCGGGTCCACCCAGCCCGCTTCCTCATGTATTATGTATGTGCCCTACTTTCCCAGACCCTTACATCTTCACCGTACTCAGGAGGTTGCTCCCCATGCCTTCTTTTGACGTGGTCTCCCGGACCGACCTTATGGAGGTGGACAATGCCTTAAATGGTGTTCGTCGAGAGATCAAGCAGCGCTTTGACCTGGCCGGGACCAAGTGCGCCATCGACCGCACCGATGACTCTCTCACGATGATTGCCGACGACAGCATGAAATTGCAGCAGCTAGAGGCGTTGCTCCGTAAGTATCTGGCGAGCCGGGATGTCGACGAGCGGTCCCTGGAGTTCAAACCACCACAAAGCGCCTCGGGCAGCAGCCTCCGGCAATCAATCACAATCAAACAGGGAATCGATGGCGACCTGGGACGCAGAATAAATAAAGCGGTGCGTGGCACCAAGCTCAAGGTCCAGGTAAGTATCCAGGGAACGGAACTCCGGGTTTCAGCCAAGAAGAGGGACGACTTGCAATCGACCATCACATTCATCAAAGAGATGGAAATCGATCAGCCGTTGCAATACGTGAATATGCGCGATTAGATGGGAACCGGCCGGTTTTTCCCGTCCTCGGCTTCGTCTTGGGAAGACGCCCGCTGTGGGAAACGCAGGCGAAAAAGGGTGTGGGGCCCTAGCCTCGGTACGGTTCCTCTAGCTGCCTCACGGTGTCGTATTCAGGCCCGAGCCAGAATTGCCTCCAATTTCCCCGCCAAAGCCACGTCCGGCGAGCCTTTTCGATGCCGTTGGAGTCCCGTTGGAGCCCGTAGTCGAATGATTTCCCGAAAAGACCGCAGATGGTGTACGGAAGCGCAAAGACCAAGATGGGAATCAACGCTGCTACCTTGACCGGTAGCAGGAGGACCAATTCTATGAAGAAATATTTCGGACTAAAGTGACTCATTTCAACGCTCTACCTGTGTCAACATCCTTTGCCGGTTTGAGCCGTCGAAGCGGAACCGTCGGCCACTCGACGGCTGGACCTCGCTCCCTGACCCCCTGGAGCCCGCCCATGAACTGTTGAACGTCAAGGCGCCACCAGGTGAGTTGAGCACGGTGCTACACCGAGAATGTACCAGTTTGAAGGCGATGCCGCCTATTCGCACATACAACGAGTTTCAGCCTCTTCGTTGACCGGCCCCGGTCCGGGCCTTGGCTGAGGAGGACTCCGTGTAGCTCAGGACTCGTCTAATCGCCATGACCGTCGCCGCCGGTTGCCGGTGCGAATCCCAAATATCCTGCATCGCGACCGGCCCCGGTGTTGATCGACGCGATCACGGGCGCACCACGGAGTTTGGGTCAAACTCGTCCCCCGGTTTGGCTGGTTCCGGGAAGGGCCGGTGACGGGCGACATGGCACCAGTGGTTTGCTAGAATTGAGGCAGGTCCGGGCAGTCGTGCCACGGAGACCCCGGGGCAATCGAGCAGCGAGAAGATCTCATCCGTTTCTGTTCCGGTGTTCCCGGCGCGCCCGGCGGCCTTGCGGTCTTCGTGCCGCCCTGGGATCTCACCGCGGGGGTGGACCATGCCCAAAGCGCCGGTCAATGGCATCGAGCTTTACTATGAGTCCCACGGCGAGGGTCCGGCGATAGTGTTTGTCCACCAGCGCGCCGGCAACCACCTCAGTTGGTGGCAGCAGGTTCCGGTCTTCCGCAACGACTACCGCGGCATCACCTTCGACCTTCGGGGGTATGGCGCTTCGTTGGAACCGCCGGGCGGCCCGGGAATCAGCGCCTTCGTGGAGGACCTGAAGCAGCTTCTGGATTACCTGGGAGTGGAGCGTGCTTTTCTGGTGGCCCATGCTTTGGGCGGGTTAGCCTGTCTGGGGTTTGCCCTGGCCTACCCGGAGCGGAGCCTGGGCTTGATTCTGGGAAACTCCACCGGGGGGGTGGATGACCCAACGGTGGTGGAGGCGCTCACGGGTCTTGACCGCATCCCGGCCGACGACGTGCCGCGGACGCTCGCACCCAGTTTCGTCGACCAGCATCCGGCCCGGACTTTCCTCTATCAGGAGATCGCCGCGCTCAATCCGGAGCTGCATCTGGACATAAGATCGGCTTCCCACGGTGCCGGCGGCCCCCAAGCTGCGGACCTTGCCAAGCTGGGCGTCCCCACGCTGCTGATCGTCGGGGCGGAGAGCTTGATTCACCCGGTCGGGGCGATACAGGCGCTCCAACGGCTGATTCCCGGATCCAAGTTGGAGATCGTGCAGGGGTCGGCCCACAGCACCTATTTCGAGCAGCCGGAGGTGTTCAACCGGCTGGCTTTGGAGTTTTTCGCCGGCGTCCAGGCCGAGGCTGACTAGCGGTCCCAAGGGGTTTAACGAACGGGCCGGGCTAAAGCTTCCGGCTGCCGGTCCGGCTCCGATTGGGGCCGGACCGGGCGACAAGATCAGGGGATCACCGTGAAGTCCGAGCTGAACGAAATGTCCCCCACCGTTACCGAAACCTGCGTGAGCCCAGGAGATATTGCGGGAACCACCACGGTCACCTCGAACGCGCCATCCGCGTCCGTCTTGGGGCTGTGACTGCCCAGGACCCGGATTCCATTTATGGTGACTGTTGTCACCGTTGCGGCCACGGGAAACCCGCTGCCTGTAATGATCACGGGACCGAATATGGCACTTTCGACCGGCGTGATACTAACCAGGAGCGGCGGAACAGTCAGATGCGCGCCGGCCCTGATTCCCGCTATCTCAGCGGTAACCTCGGCAACCCCGGAATCCAACTCCGGGACCGTTACCTCGATAATAAATGTGCCCCATACCGTTGTCATGAAACCGGGGGCAGCTCTCAGGTTCGTGGCGTCCGCTAGCAGGTCTAACCCGCCGACGCTCAGTGATTCGATCTCCGACGAAGCCGGAAAGCCCCACCCCTCAACGATTACGGACGTGTTCTGAGGACCGGCGGAAGGTGTCAGTTCAACTGTTGCGGGGAGAACCTCGTACGAAGCCCTGGCCACGTCACTCGCCGCGGTGGCGGTCACCGTATGGTCCCGGCTGATTACTTTCGGAACCGCCAGGGTGACCACGAATGCCCCGGAGCTGTCAGTTACGGCGTAGGGATACGTTGAAATGTCCAAACCAAAAAAAACAATCGGCCTCACGGTGGTGGACGGCAAGAACCCCTGGCCCGTTATGGTGAAAGGCCCGCCGGGAAACCCTTGGTTTGGCTCCAGGGATAGACTCGGAGGAGGTACCTGATGGTCGATCGACACAGTGCGGCCGGTGGCGTCGTCAATAGCTTCCACGGCGTGGGTGGCGCCCGGCTTGGCGGAGAGCGGCACGGTGAAGAGGATGTCGATGGCGCCAACCCGGTCGGCTTTGCTGCTCGCGACAATGCTGCCGGCGTATTTGACCGTTGCGGTGCCGGAGGGAGTGAAGCCTTCACCCGCAACCGCCACGCTGCTGGCCCTTGCGCTGGAGGCCGCCGAGAGGCGGATTGAAGGCGCGGGAGTTGGTGTTGGCATGGGCGTGGCGGTGGGCGTCGGTCCGGTGGTCGGCGTAGGTGTTGGTGCAAGCGTCGGCGGCGGCCCCAATGTGGGAGCTGCCGTGGGCGTGGGGACAGTGCTGGGTGGCAGGATTGTGGGCGAGGCGATAGGCGCCGGCGCCGGTGTAAGCGTGGGCGTGGGTGGGACCGTTGTGGGGACGGCCGTCGGCGTCGGAGGGATCGCAACGGTCGGGACCAGGACGGGTATCACCGTTGGTGTAGTGGTGCTCGCGGCCGGGGCCGTGGTTGCCGGCGGTACCGGCGAGGAACTAGGCAATGGGGTTGGCGCAGAGGGCCGCGGGTCGGCATCAAGGGCGCCCGTCAGGAACGCGACCGCCAATCCCGCTCCGGCAATTACGATGAAGGTCAAGCCGGCCACCTGCCGCGACGGCCGTATCAACGTTGCCCGTTGGCTCAGGCCCGAAGGCTCGACCAGGATCAGGCGGACCTCAATCTTGCCCCTTCGGTCGACGATGAATCGCTCGACACCGAGCTTGCCCCTGAACCGGCCGGCGGGCTGGAAAGAGAGCCTTATGTCGTAGTAATAGTCTCTATCCTCCTGGCTCACCACCTCCCACACGAAGTCGTGACGAGGGAAGCGAGCCCCGTAAAAGCCGGCGGTGGCCTGGGCGTGTTGAAGCGCCAAGACCCGGGCCTGGTCCAACGTAATGTTGTCCATCGCCTCGCCCTCCGGCGAGACCTCGAGCTTTTCTTCCGTTGGTTTTTCTTCTTCTTCTGCCATCAGAGCCGGTTTCGGCCTCACTCAACGCCAGTATATTGCAATCGCGCCGGCGTGGGCCTATGTGGGGGCGGTGCGGCTTCGAACAGGATGTTGGCCGGCGGGCCAAAGGAGTTCCCGGACCGGTTAAGTGCGCCGATCCGTGGGTTTGCCGGGCCCATCCACCGTTGACACCCTTCCGGACTGGGTGTACGTTGATGCCCGAACCCGTCCATCCGCCTCGCGAGGGCCGGCGGTCTGCTCCCCGAATTGACGGAGCCCGGTAATTGCTGGCCGGAGGTAGGCGCTAGGTCCCTGGTTGACTCTCAGGGGAGCGACGCGAGGCCGATTCTGCTCGATCTCAACGGATTGGAGATCGTTCCCATGGATGGGTTCAGGGAGTGTCTTTGCCCACACCCCAAAATATCTTCCTGGTGGGATTCATGGCTTCGGGGAAGACCCGTGTGGGAAAGGAGCTGTCGCGACTGACGGGCCTACTCTTCGTGGATGCCGACGATGAGATCGTGGCGCGCTCCGGCAAGCCGATCCACCAGATCTTCCAGGATTCCGGCGAGGCGGCGTTCCGGTCCTTGGAGCGTTCGGTCATCCGCGATCTGTGCTCCGGGACGGGGAAGATCATCGCCGCTGGAGGAGGAGCGTTCGTTGACCCGGACAACCGGGGGCGAATGCTGGCCGGCGGCCGGGTGTTCCACCTCAGCGCGCGGCCCGAGACGATCCACCGCCGGATTATCGAGCCCTCGACGCTCCCCTCAGCCCCCGTTTCCCGAGGGGAGCGTACCGGCGGGACCGGAGAGCCCATGCGCCCCCTCTTGGCGGGCGGAGACCCGATGGCCAGGATCCGTTCCTTGCTGGCTGATCGGGCCGGGGCCTACGCCGAGGCTCACCAGACCATCGAGACGGACCATCTGACGCCGGAACAGGTGGCCCGGCGAATCATGGAGCTTTGCCAGTTGATAACTACCGGTAGTGGAGGAGGACCCATGGACGACCCGGACCTGGCTGCGATGGTGCGTCACTCTGGCGGCAGCTACCCGGTTATCGCCGGCTGGGGTGTTCAGCACGGCCTGGGCGAGCGGCTGGCCGCCTTGGGCGTCAAGAGCCCGGCGTACATCATCACCGACAGCAAGGTGATGCGGCCCTACGGCCGGAGGGTGCAGCGGTCGTTGCACCGGAGCGGTATCGATGCCCACTGCTTCATCATCCCCCAGGGAGAACCCAGCAAGAGCTTCCAGCTGGCCCAGGCCATCTACGATTGGCTGTTGGAGCGGAAGGCCGAGCGGGGCCAAGCCATTATCGCCGTGGGCGGCGGGGTCGTCGGCGACCTGGCGGGTTTCGTGGCGGCCACCTTTCTTCGCGGCGTGCCCTTCATTCAGGTCCCCACCAGCATGGCGGCCATGGTCGACGCTTCAATCGGCGGCAAGGTGGCGGTCAACCTTCCCCAGGCCAAGAACATGGTGGGCGCCTTCTACCAGCCCCAAGGGGTTTTCGCCGATGTGCAGGTCCTCTCCACCCTGGGCAAACGGGAGCTTTCCGAGGGTTGGGCCGAAGCGATCAAGCACGGCTTCATCCTTGACGCCGGGCTGGTGGATGTTTTCGAGGAGCACGCCGAAGCCCTGATGGCGGTGGAGCCCCAGATTACCACCGAAGTAATCCGCCGCAGCATGGCCATCAAGGCTGACGTGGTGAGCCGGGACGAGCGGGAGACCCTGGGCATACGAATACAGCTGAACTACGGCCACACCATCGGACACGCTCTGGAGTCGTCCACCGAGTACGGCCGCTTCCTTCATGGTGAAGGCGTGTCCATCGGCATGATGGGCGCCGCCCGCATCGCCGTGGAGATGGGACTGATGCCGGAAGCGGTGCTGGACCGGCAGCGCCGGTTGCTGGAGCGGTTCAACCTACCGGTCCGGGCCGCCGACGTCTCCGTGGACAGCGTGATGCAGGCCATGTCCCTGGACAAGAAGGTGGCCGGTGGCTCCAACCGGTGGGTGCTTCTGGAGGACGTAGGCAAAGCCGTGGTGCGCAACGATGTGCCCGCCGGCCTGGTGGCGGCGACCGTTCGAGAGTTGATCGACTAGAAGGCCGTGGGGGAAGGAACAGCCCTCTGCCCCTTGCGAAAGGGGAGATAGAGTGGGGTCTCACAACCCCGCCTCCACCAATTTCAAATCCGGACCGCTAGCCGTCCCCTTCGTGCCGTTGCGGTTCCGAGGTGATGGTTTTCGGGCCGGTCCCGTGGCCGTTCGACCCGTCGTGACTGGTGTCCGGCCCCCCCATCCCTGTCGAGGTTGGCCGCTTCATCTTGGCCGATATCAGCATGGCCGCGATCACGATGCAAATCACGCCGGCGAATCCCAGGAGCACGCCCGAGGCCACCGGGGCCAGGAACTCGGCGCCCGATATGCTCTCCGACACCTGTCTCAGCGCCACGGCCAGACTGCCGCTCAGGATGGTAACGCCGAACAGGGCCCTGATCCGGCTCGCGTCGACAACCTTGGTGGCTGCCGCCCCAAGCTGGGAACCCAGAGATGCGGAGGCCAGCATTATGACTACCATCATCGGGTCGACGCTGTTGGACATGGACTTCACAAATGTCCCCACTGAGCCGGTGATGATAATCTGAAAAAGGTCCGTGCCAATGGCCACTACGGTGGGTACACCCACGACATACACCAGCACGGGCATCAAGATGAAGCCGCCTCCAGCACCCAGTAGGCCAGCGAAGAACCCGATGAATACGCCCAGGCTGATGGGTATGAACACGGATATGCGACGGATCCCCGATACCGGTAGGGCAATGTAGGTCGGCACCCACCCAAAGCCGGGCAACCAGAGCCGTTGCGGTCCGATCGTAAGCGCCTGTACCCTCTGGGTCAGCCCGGATGTGGATAACTGGCTGCCGCCAGTGCCCTTCCTCCGCAGAGACCGCCGATAATCGTAGACAATAAAGGAACCCAGAAGGCCCAGAAACACCACATACACGTAGCGAATCACCGGGCCGGACACGCCTGCGGACTCCAGTTGCTTGATGACCTCCTCGGCGGCGAACACCGCGGGCACGGTGCCACACACCATGAGAAACCCCAACTTGAAGTCCACGTTCCCCATCCGCCGGTGCTTCAGCGTGTTGATAATGGATGACCCCATTACCAGGGTGAGGCCGGTTCCAACGGCGAAGGTTGCGGGCACTCCGAAGACCAGTAGGCCCCCTGTCACTAGGAACCCGCCGCCCACACCGAAGAATCCCCCCAGGATGCCCACCAGCAGTCCCAGGATTACCAGGAGGAACGGGTTTACTACAACGTCGGCGTTGGGGAAAAGCATGGCTACCCTGCGCGGGGCCTGGCGGTCTTTTTAACAGACCGCTTCGAAAAGAGTAATCGCAACACCAACTCCCAAAACACGTACAGTACCAGGCTGGTGGTTGCTACCACCGCTACCACCAGCAGCGCCCACAGAACGGAATGGCCGGCGCTGAAGGTTTTCAGGAAGTCGGTCAAAGAATCGTACATGCTGCCCCTGTTTCTTTCAGCCGAAGCCGGTTTGGGTGCTGTGGAAGGCAAGCTTTCGCCCGGTGGCTGCCGATCGTGGAACAGGTGCCGGGAGTTGCGGGATTTGCCTCTGGCTTACCCCAATGCGATTGGGTCACCGTCGATGGTCCGGTGTTTGCGCTTAAACCAGCCTGCGCGTTACCATAGGCACGGTTGCCTGGCTGAAACGGTCCTGGAATTTGCTGGCGCTCAGGTCTGCCTGTCACTGCAAAATCATACCACGGCCAGACCAACATGACACTTGCCCGCCAGCTTTGGAGGCCGGGCAACCCGGGGTGAATTCCATGAAACCAGGCCGAAATCAGTTCGCAAACGGTGGCGGATAAACCGATCACCATGTCTCAATTTCCTTTCGAGATCGAGCATAACCAGGGCAGAGCCCGTGTCGGGGAGTTCCACACTCCTCATGGGTCCCTGGCCACCCCGGCCTTCATGCCGGTGGGTACTCAGGCCGCGGTAAAGGCCCTGACCCCCGAGGAAGTGACGGCGGCGGGTGCCGAAATGCTGCTTTGCAACGCCTACCACCTGTACCTGCGCCCCGGCGTGGGGACGGTGCAACGTCTGGGTGGCGTTCACCGGTTTATGGGCTGGAGCGGGCCGGTCCTCACCGACAGCGGCGGTTTCCAGGTGTTCAGCATGGGGGCCCTGCGCCGGGTCGACGACGATGGCGTCCTATTCCGTTCCCACCTCGACGGCAGCGAACATTTCTTCAGTCCGGAGCTGGCCACCGCCAATCAGGGCCGGCTGGGCGCCGACATCATCATGTGCCTGGACCAGTGTATTGCCTACGGCGCAAGCAAGGACGAAGTGCGGCAGGCGATGGACCGGACCCACCGATGGGCCGAGAGCTGCCACCGGTGCCATGCCGCTTCAGAAACCTCGGGCCGGCAGGCCCTCTTCGGCATCGTCCAGGGGGGTGTTTTCGAGGACCTGCGGGAAGAGTCGGCCCGGCATATCACCGGCATTCCCTTCCAGGGTTATGCCATCGGCGGCCTTGCCGTGGGCGAATCCAAGGCCCAGATGTACGAGACCACGGGGCAGGTGACGGCCCTGCTGCCGGAGGACAGACCGCGCTACCTGATGGGAGTGGGCTCGCCGGAGGACCTGGTGGAGTGCGTGGCCCTTGGTGTGGACCTGTTTGACTGTGTGTTGCCCACGCGGGTGGCCCGGCACGGTAGCCTGTTTGCCAAGCGGGGAAGGGTGGACATCACCAAGAGCCGGTTCATGGACGAGGCCGGGCCGGTGGATGCGGATTGCGATTGCTACGCGTGCCGGAATTTTTCGGCCGCCTATCTTTGCCACCTGTTCCGGTCCAAAGAGCTGTTGGGACCCAGGCTGGCGAGCATACATAATCTGCGGTTCATCATGCGGCTCATGGCGGACGTGCGGCGGTCCATCACCGAGGGCCGGTTCGAGGAGTTCCGCCGGGAGTTCGGCGAAACCTACCGCCCCGCCGACGAGGCGGCCCGGCGGGAGCAGAAAGCCAAGTGGCTCAAAGCCCGGGGAGGCTAGGCCGGGGAGCCGCCAGCCACCGCGGGAACGATGCTGACCTCGTCCCCCGCACCGATGGTCGTTTCCAGTCCCTGCAGGAAGCGGACGTCCTCTCCGTTGAGGTAGAGGTTGACGAAGTAGCGGAGGTCCCCATTCTCGTCCAACAGCCGCTCCTTGAAGCCCGGAAAGGACGCATCCAAATTTTCCACCAGCTCACCCATCGTGGCCGACTCCAACTCAATCTGGGCCTGCCCGTTGGTTATGCGCCGCAGGGGCGTGGGGATGCGAACCAAGACGCTCATCTGGGGAAGTCCTCCTCGCCGTAGACCCTCAAGGCCCCCTCTTTGCGAGGCGGGTCCCTTCTGGGCCCAGGTTAACCTTCTATTACGTCTCCGCTTACCGGGTCAACGCGTACACCGGTGGAGCCCACCCATTGCAGGCCCCGTTCTATCTCCGAGTCCTCTCCCTCCAACTCCAGCACAACCCAGCCCATTTCCTCCCGCACGTCGGCACGGCGGATGTTGGTGACCACGTTAAAGTCGTGGCCCAGCCGGTAAATCACCGGCTCCTTGACCATCGTGGTGGGGAAGGTGAACTTGACCCGCTGCTTGCCCATCACCCAACTCCTGCCTCCTGGGATTTCCGTTCTTCGAGGGCGGATTCGAAAGAGGTCATCGTCGGTTTGATCGAGAGGGGATTGACCACTCCCTCGACCGCCTCCTGGGTTTTCAGCCCGTTGCCGGTGATGTAGACCACGGTAAGCTCATCGGGCTTAATGGCGCCACTCTCGGCCAGGTGTTTCAACCCGCTGATCACCACGCCGCCGGCCGTCTCGGTGAAGATGCCCTCGGTTTGCGCCAGCAGCTTGATGCCTTCCACTACCTCCGACTCCGGCACGGCGTAGGCAGTCCCGTCGGAGGCCCTGACGACTCGCAGGGAGTACATCCCGTCGGCGGGATTGCCGATGGCCAGGGACTTGGCGATACTGTTGGGCCGCACCGGAAGGACGTGCTCTTGCCCGTTTTTCCAGGCGGTCGCGATGGGGGAGCAGCCCTCAGCCTGAGTCATGTGCATCCTGGTGGTCACCGCCGGGTGGTGCACCGTGTTCTGGTCCGGGCCGAAGGAGGACGCTTCCACGCCGTCCAGCAGCCCAAGGCAGGCCAGTTCGTTGAACCCCTTCCAAATCTTGGTGAACATTGCGCCCGAGGCCGCGGGCACCACAACGTGGTCGGGTAGCCGCCAGCCCAGTTGTTCCGCCACCTCGTAGCCCAGGGTCTTGCTGCCCTCGGCGTAGTAAGGGCGCATGTTGATATTCACGAAGGCCCACGGGTAGTTGTCGGCCACCTCGCTGCACAGGCGGTTAACTTCGTCGTAGGTGCCTGCCACCGATACCAGCGTCGGCCCGTAGACAGCGGCGCCGATTATCTTCCCCCGCTCCAGGTCGGAGGGAATGAACACCACGGCGCGGATGGCGGCGCGGGCCGCGTGGGCGGCGACGCTGCAGGCCAAGTTGCCGGTGGAGGCGCAGGCCAGGGTATCAAACCCGAACTCCACCGCCTTGGTGGCGGCGACCGACACCACCCGGTCCTTGAAGGAGAAGGAGGGGTTGACGCTGTCGTTCTTGATGTAGAGGTTGCGCAGCCCCAGGTGTTTGCCCAGGTTGCCCGCCTTCATCAGCGGGGTGAACCCGGCCATGATGTCCACGCGGCCCTGGCTGTTGGCCGGCAGCAGGTCCTGGTAGCGCCAGATGCTCAGCGGCCCCTGGCCGATGCTATCGGTGCTGATAACCTCTGAGATGGTGGAGTAGTCGTAGACTACCTCCAGGGGCCCAAAGCAGAAATCACATACGTTCAGCGCCTCGGCAGGGTATTCCCGGCTGCATTCCCGGCACTTCAAACCACTTACGAAAGCCACTGCCTCTAATGCCTCCGACTATCGCAAAAGAAAAGCATTTTGCAAATGAAAAGCCGCCACTCATCACAGGTAGCGGCCTAGGTGCAAATGATCGTATCAAAGGCCCCATAGGTTGTCAAGGTGAGCGGGCTTAGCCGACGTTTAATCAACCATGGGCCGGGGTGATATAATTTCCCAGCGCCCCTTCTATCGATGCACGATGCAAATCAATCCGCGGGTCCCCGAGCCGGAAGTCAGCCCTTGGACGGACCCGCCGCTTCCGAAGTCCAACGCTCTCTCGGCACGCGTCCAACTCGGATCCAGCACGGCCGCGGACAACCCAGCCGGCGTTTTCATCGTACGTTTTCATGGTAACGGACCCCCGGAGGAGCCTTGATTCAGGCGAGACAGCTCATCCAGGTGCTGCAAGAGTACTCCATTCCACTCATCATCGGCGTCGTCGCCGGCCTGGCCTTCGCGAATATCGACCATCACTTCTACGAAGAGCTGGTGGACTACCGGGTTTTCGGCTCCGGCGTCGAGGTGTTCGGCCGCCCGGTAACCTCCCACTTCATCATCAACGAGATATTCATGGTCTTCTTCTTTGGCATCGCCGCCAAAGAGATCACCCAGTCTATCCTTCCGGGTGGCGCCCTCAACCCGATTCCCAGGGCGATCAACCCGCTGATGGGCACCCTGGGGGGCGTGATAGGCCCGGCCGGTCTTTACCTGCTGCTCACGTGGGTGTTTTACGGGGGGACCGACGACTTTTCGGTGGTGGCCAACGGCTGGGGTATCCCAACGGCCACGGACATCGCCCTGGCCTGGCTGGTGGCCCGGCTGGCCTTCGGCAACGGACACCCGGCGGTCAACTTCTTGCTCTTACTGGCGGTGGCCGATGACGCCATCGGCCTGGGGATCATCGCCGTGTTCTACCCCGATCCGGAGCACCCGGTGCAACCGGCCTGGCTTTTGCTCACCGGGGCGGGGATGGCAACGGCCTATGCGCTCCGGCGCTCGAAAGTGAACTCCTGGCCGGCCTACATCCTCATCGCCGGGGGCCTGAGTTGGGCCGGCCTGGCCAAGTCATCGATTGAGCCGGCCCTGGCCCTGGTGGTGATCGTGCCCTTCCTGCCCAGCACGGAGATCGACCCCGGCCCGGCTTCCCAAAAGGCCCATCAAGGCGTCGGGCCGCGTCGCCACGGGGAGGGCATGGTTCCGGCCGTCTACCGGCCCGCCCTAGAGCGGTTCGAGCATCAGCTAAAACTCTTCGTGGACCTGGGCCTGTTCTTCTTCGCCTTCGCCAACGCCGGCGTGGCCTTCGGCAGCATCAACGCGGTGACCTTTATCGTCCTGGCGTCGCTGATCGTGGGGAAGACCCTCGGCGTTTCAAGCTTCTCATGGGCCGCCACCAAACTCGGCTTCCCGTTGCCCGAAGGCATGGGGATGAGCCACCTGGCCGTGGCGGGCCTGGTGGCCGGGCTGGGGTTGACCGTGGCCCTCTTCGTCGCCGGAAAGGCGTTCACCGGACCGCCATTCCAGGACCCGGCTAAAATGGGCGCGGTGCTGAGTGGGAGTGTCGCCTTGCTGGCCCTCGGCGCCGCGGCGGTCTTGAAGGTCAAGGACGGCGCGGGGAGCGGGGCCGAGAGGCCGTGAGGCGTGGGGTGGTATACTTCCACGCGTCAGCAGTCGGCAAACCGGACGTAGCTGATGGCTGATAGCTGATGGCTGATTGCTTGAGCGGAGGAAAGGAGCGCCATGATCGGAGTTCTGACCCACCACTGGGCCAAGGCGGATAAGCTAGAGGACGCCCGCCAGCTTCTGGACCGCAACGGCCTGGCCCAGAGCAAAGCCCCCGGCTTCGGCAGCCGGCAGACCCTTTACTCCCTTGCCGAACCCACCAAGATCACCACCCTGGTCACCTGGGACAGCGTGAAGATCTACGATGCCTGGCGGGCCAGCCCGGAGCGGGAGGTGGCTATGGCCGGGGCCGGCGATCTGTGGAGCAGGCACCCGGAGTCGGAGCGGTTCGAGGTGGCGGGGTAGGCCTCGGGCGCCGGTACCGGGTTCACTCTCAAGCCTCCGGTGAGTCCGCCGCCAAGGGGGTTTGCCTTATCGAGTACCCTGGATCATGTCACCCCGAGTGAAGCGAGGGGTCTGGGGTGGTGGGTCCAGGATCGGATCGAGGAACCCCGCACCAGATTCCTCGTCGACTCGCTCCTCGGAATGACAATTTTGGGGCAAAGCCGCCCCGAGGGCCACATCAGGCTCCACATCGAGCCTTGAATAATCGTATCAATTTGTGACTCGGCAGGAAGGTGGGCGCTATGACGAGGCGGAGTTTCTGGGCCTGGGGCATGGAGTCGGACGAGCCGGACATGGTGCAGCGGCGGAAGGTGGCGGCCGACCTTTCCAAGCAGTACGGTGTTTCCGTCGAGGCGGCGCCATCACCCACGGAAGCCGGCCTCGACTTACGTAAGCCCCGCATCACTCCGCCAGCGTCGCTGGCGCCCTTCTGTTCCACGGACACCCACGACCGGGCCCTGCACTGCTACGGGAGGGGTTTTCGGGACCGGGTGCGGGCTTTCGACCTGCACTTCCCGAATCCGCCCGACGTGGTCGCCCACCCACGAAACGAGCAGGAGGTGGAGGCGGTCCTGGAATGGTGCTCCGGGAATAGGTACGCCGCCATCCCCTACGGAGGCGGAAGCTCCGCCGTCGGCGGCGTGGAGGCGCCGGAGAACTTCGACGGAGTGGTGTCCATCGACCTCGCGGCGCTGGACCGGGTGCTGGAGATCGACGATGTCTCCCGCGCCGCCCGTATTCAAGCAGGGGCCTACGGTCCGGCCCTGGAATCCCAGTTGCGGCCCGGCGGGTTCACCCTGCGCCACTTTCCCCAGAGCTTCGAATACTCCACCCTGGGAGGGTGGATTGCGACCCGCTCCGGGGGACACTACGCCACCAACCACACCCACATTGACGACTTCGTGGAGTCGGCCCGAATGATAACCCCCGCCGGCGTCTGGGAGTCCAGGCGGCTGCCTGGAAGCGGCGCCGGGCCCAGCCCGGACCGGCTGGCCATAGGCAGCGAGGGTATTCTCGGCATCATCACCGAGGCCTGGATGCGCATTCAAGCACGGCCCACGTTTCGGGCATCGGCGGGAGTCACCTTCGATTCCTTCGCGGCGGGGGCTGAAGTGGCGCGGCACATCGTTCAGGCCAAGCTGTGGCCCGCCAACTGCCGCCTGCTCGACCCCGGCGAGGCCGCCAACGCCGCGGGCCTGGACGGTACCCGGGCTCTTCTGGTCCTCGGCTTTGAATCGGCGGAGCTGCCCCAAGGGCCGTTCTTGCACGAGGCCGTCGGCATCGCCCGCGCTTGCGGGGGAACGGTCGACGACGAAGGGATCAAGATCTCCGACGCGCCGGGGGGCAACACCGGCCGCCAGGGGTCGGTGGGCGCCTGGCGCGACTCTTTCCTGTGGGCGCCCTACCACCGGAACGCGACCATGGGCCTGGGCCTGGTGGCCGAGACCGTGGAGACGGCCATCACCTGGGAACGGTGGCCAGACTTGGACGCATCGGTGCGGGCGGCCCTCCAGGACGCTCTGCGGCGGGTTTGCGGGGCCGGCCGGGTCACCTGCCGCTTCACCCACGTGTACCCAGACGGCCCCGCTCCCTACTTCACCTTTGAAGGCCTGGGCCGTAAGGGTGCCGAGCTGGAAAATTACGACGAGATCAAGCGGGCCGCCTCCGAAGCCATCCTGGCCGCGGGGGGAACCATTACCCACCACCATGCCGTGGGACGGGTGCACCGGCCGTGGTACGACCGGCAACGGCCGGACCTCTTCGCCCAGGCGCTCAAGGCGGTCAAGCAGGTGGTGGACCCCAGAGGCGTGCTCAATCCCGGGGTGTTGATCGACCCCTAGCCGGTACCCTCTGCTCCTGCCTCTGCCGGCGGTACCTCGCTCCGCGGCGGGACCCCTGTTCGCAGTATCCACCGGGGGAACGGTATGCAGGTATCTTCGCGAATCGCAGGCAAGCGGCCTCATGTAGGGGCGGGCTTTATGCCCGCCCCACGTTGCGTTTGCTAATTGAGCAACTTTGCCAAACAGCTCCGCTGGAGCAGCACCAGGAACGTGTTGTTGATGGACCCCGGCCCGCCATGTACAATGGGCCGATTAATCGCCGGAGAAGATAATTGCCGAAGGTTAGCTTGAGCCCGGCCGGCCTGGAGGTCGGGACTCACAGAATCCACCCCGCCTGGGGCATGGTCGCGATGGCCTCCATCATGTGGCCGACCAGCTCCACCGTCCGCTTTGCCACCTCCATGCTGGTCCCCTATCTGGAGGACCCCGATGGCGCCTACGGATGGAACTACGGCCTCATCGGCTTTGGTTTCACCCTTCAATGGCTCCTGGCCGGACTCCTGGGCCCCGCCGTGGGCTGGATGGGCGACCGGTACGGGTTCCGCCGGGTCATGGCCGGGGGAGCCTTTCTGTTCATCGCGGGCATGATGCTCACTGGCACCATGACCCATTGGTGGCAGTTCTGGCTCTATTTCGGGGTCCTTCTGGCCGGCTCCATCGCGGCTTTTCAGGTTGCCATGGTGGCGGGCGTTTCGATCTGGTTCAAGAAGCAATTGGGCGTGGCCATGGGAATCATGCAGGCCGCCATGGGCCTGGGTACCGCGGTGGCCGCCGGCCTGGTGTATGTGCTGTACAATCAGTTTGGCCTCACATGGACCTTCTGGCTCCCCGGCATAATCGGCGGGGCGATCCTGCTTCTGGGGACCCGGTACTTCCGAAACGAGCCCGCGGCCATCGGCCTGCGGCCTTTCGGCGCCGAAGAAGGCGAGCCCATCCGCCGGCCGATGGCTATCGAGACGGCGAAGATCAGGACCAGGGTTTTCCTGAAGCAGGCCCAAAGGACCTCCGCGTTCTGGAACCTCATCGGCATCCACTTCTGGGGATGCGCGGGCCACAACATCATCCTGGTATTCCTGATTGCCATGGTTGAAAAAGAGCTGTCCATCGGGATGGGCCTCGCGATCTACATCACCCTCACCGTCATCAGCGCCATCACCCGGTTCACCGCGCCGGTGGTGGCCGACCGCACGGGCAGCAAAGGCGCCATGGGCGTTTGCTTCGCCCTGCAAACCTTCCCTGTGCTCATCCTGCTGGTGGCTCATGAGCCCTGGACCTTCTTCCTCTTCGCCGTTCTGTTTGGCGTTGGATTGGGAGGCGAGATGACCGTCTTCCCCATCATCAACCGCCAGTACTACGGCGACGCCCCCACGGGCACCGCCTACGGCTGGCAGATGCTGGGGAGCGGCTTCGGCATGGCGCTGGGACCGCTGGCGGGAGGGCTCCTGTGGTATGCGACTGACGAATACACCAGCTCCGTGATCCTGGCCTTTGCGCTCAGCCTGATCGGCGTCATCTCCATCATCTTTCTCCCGACCACGGCCCGCCACCAAGTGCCCAACTGGGAGGAAGCGCTGCCGCCGGAGATCCGCGCGCTGGGGTAGCTCCGGGTTTCGGCGGGGCCGCGTACAGCCTCCAATCCGGGACGCGACCGGAGGAATCGATGGCACTTATCATTTCGGCCACCGACTTGGGATTCTACGCTTCGTGGCGATTCTGCCCTCGCTGCGCGTGGGTGCGCCTGCACGTCAAGACTCTTCCCTATCAGAGTTTTCCGGGCATATTCAGCACCATCGACCGGTACAACAAGCTGATCGTGCAGAACCACTTCGAGAGGGATAGCGCCTTTCCCGCCTGGCTGCGAGTCCTGGGGGAAGTGGAAGCCTACATCGCTCCGCCTCACTGGTCCCGCTTCAATTCGTTGGACCCCGAAACGGGCGTTACGCTTCGCGGTGAAGCAGACGGCATATTCCGAATGGCCGACGGCTCGTACACCATCGTGGACTACAAGACGGCCCGGCACACCCGGAGCCAGCGAGGTATGCTGCCGTGGTACCGGGTGCAGCTGAACGCCTACGCCTACATTGGGGAGCGCCAGGGGCTCTCTCCCGTGACCCGGCTGGCGCTGGTCTACATGGAGCCCATGACCGGCGAGGACGCTGCGCGAGACCCCCGGCTGGTCGACGATCTGGGGTTTTCCATGGGATTCCAGGCAAACATAGTGGACGTGGACCTGAGGCCGGAGGAGATGATCCCCCCGCTGCTGTTGAAGGTCAGAGAAGTGGGTGACATGGAGTGTCCCCCAGTGGGCCGGCCGGGCTGCAAGGATTGCGACGCCTTGCACGCCTTGATCGAAGCGTTGGCCGATCCACCCTAACCCGTCGAAAAGAACCCCGCCCGGTATCTCCGCCGAGCCTAATACTCTAAGTCGAGGCCCGGCCCCGGCGCAGGGCCCTGCCTGCCAAGGCGCCGGTGTTCTCGCCCCGGTCGACCACCACCCGGCCGTTTACGATCACGTATTCGATGCCCACCGGGTAGTGCTTGGGGTCGCTCCTGGTGGCGTGGGTCTTCACCGTGTCGGGGTTGAACACCACGATGTCCGCTTTCAACCCGTCCCGCAGCAGGCCCCGGTCGGGCAGGCCCAGGCGTTGGGCGGGGAAGGATGTCATCTTCCGGATGGCCTCGGGAAGCCGCAGATGCTTCTCGGCGCGCACGAACTCGGCCAGCACAATGGGGAAGCACCCGTAGGACCTGGGGTTGGGATATTCCCCGAAGAGGATGGAATCGCTGGCTATCATGCCGCTGGGGTGGGACACGAAAGCCGCCAGGGTATGAGGGTTGGTGCCCAGCGCCACCGTGGAGATGCCCAGGTTCTCTTCCACCAGCAGGTCGAACAGGGCATCCACCGGTTCCTGCTCCCGCATCTCGGCGATGTCGGTGAGCAGGCGGCCGTCATACTTGCTGTTTTGCGGCTGGGTGAAGTTGGTCAGCCAGTTGTTCTCCAGCCGGCCCCTGGACACCTCCTTCCTCATCCTGGCCCGGTCGTCCGGGTCCCGCAGCGCCGCCATCAGCCGTTCGGGGCCGCCGTCTTTGGCCCAATGGGGCAGGCCGATGGTGACCGTGGTACCGGAATAGGGGTAGGTGTAGCAGTCGAAGGTGACGTCCATCCCCTCGTCGCGGGCGTCTTCCACCAGGCCCAGGTAGTCCAGGTGGCTCCCTACCCCCTGGGCGCTCTGGCGGTAGTGGGTCAGGTGAATGGGACAGCCGCTGCGCCGGCCGATCTCCAGGGCCTCCTCCCACGGGGCCAGCAGCCCCTTGGAGCGCAGGCTGGCCCGGGTGTGGGTGTGGTAGAAGCCGCCCAGGGAGGCCGCAACTTCGGACAGGGCCGCCAGTTCTTCGGTGCCGGCGTAGGAGCCCGGCGGGTAATCGAGGCCGGTGGAAAGCCCCCAAGCGCCCTCCTCCATGGCCTCCCGCACCACCGACTTCATGTCCTCCATCTCCGCCGGAGTGGCGGGACGGTCGTTCCAGCCGACCCCCCAAATGCGAACCGGCGAGTTGCCCAGAATGTAGGCCACGTTGATGGCGACGGCGTTGTCGTACTTGCCGAGGAGGCCGGCGACACTCAGCCAATCGGCGGGCATCGGCGGGTAGCCGTTGAGGCCGGAATCGAGCCAGATGTAGCGGTGCAGCTCCTCCTGGTTCTTGAACGGAGCGTGGGAGATGCCGTCGACACCCACCAGCTCGGTGGTGACCCCCTGGCGCACCTTGGGGTCATGATGGGGAGCGCCCAGGATGGTCAGGCCGGTGTGGGAGTGCAGGTCGACGAAGCCGGGACAAACCACGTGTCCCGATGCGTCGATGACCCGCGCCGCTTCCAGGTGGGACACATCTCCCCGGTGGATGGTCACCAGGTCGTTCTCCACCAGCACCGCCGCGTAAAAACCGGGGCTGCCGGAGCCGTCGATCACCAGCCCGTTCTTAATTATCAGGTCCAACATGTCTCCCCTCCTGGTTTCCCGAAATTGGCCCGGCCCGCTCTGCCGGACCCGGTTGCGCCCGCGCCGGTGGTTTGCGGCCCGGTGGTCTGAGGCATTGGAGTACGGGAATGGACCGGCTTCGTTGGCAAACCGGGCCCGCGTGGTAGCTTGTGGCCCTGCCGGGGGCATGAGGGTGAACCCCGGGCCGCCTCGAAGGTCAATCGGCGAGGAAGAGCTGCTATGTCAACAGAGCCGGGTAAACTCTAGCATCGTTTTAACTCTGAAACAATCGGCCCGCCGGATCGCTTCCGCCAGCACCACGGGCCGGCGCGGGACGGCGGTGGCGGCCCTGACCTTATTGCGAGGGAAGGAATCTATCTTCTCCCCTTCACGGGGCGTTGCCTCAAGACTGTCATTCCGAGGAGCGAAGCGACGAGGAATCCGGGGCGGGGTTCCCCCATTGGCGCCTGGGCCCACCGCCCCAGACCCCTCGCTTCACTCGTGGTGACAGGTTTCAGGGTACTTTTGGGGCAAGGCCTCACGAATGAGGAGATAAGAGAGGGGGTCTCGCGCCCCCGGTACCCGCTCGATCAATGCCGGTTTCGTACCGCCACCGGAGAGGGGCCGCGGCCGCAAATCTCACCCGGAGAAATCGCCTCCGTGCACCCGGGCATACATTTCTTCAAACTCGTCGACGTCCCCGGCCGGCACATGGCGCAGAAAAGCGGCGTGGACTTCGTCCTCGGTCCACGTACTCTGCCCCGCTCCGGTCAGGGCGTGCAGCTCCCGCCACGCTTCCTGGAAGGCGTCGACGCCCAAAATTTCGGACAGGTTTAGGAAGAGGAGTTCGCCGTTGGTGTAGTTACACGCGAAGTAGGACCGGGCGGCGTGCTCCGAGTAACCGATTATCGCCAGGTTATCCACCAGTTTCTGGATGTTGGACATTCCCAGGCTGCCGCAGCTTCTGCTGTCCGCCTCGACCGCCGTCCTCCGGCCTCTCAGAGAATCGCCGTAGATCTGTTGGACAACGTAGCTGGCCAGAAAGTCCGACCCGCCTTCCCTGAACCAGACTGGCGAGGTGGAGGTCCCCCAGTAGTAGTGTCCCACCTCGTGGGCTATCACGCGCCTGAAATCACCCAGTATCTCTTGGGGAGGGCTGATTATCATGTGGGTGCCGTGGTAGGTCCCGGCGGTGCCGACGCCCGGCTCCGCGAAGAGCAGGATGACATCCGACTGGGGGAAGGGAATGTCCATGAACTCCTCCATCACCAGGACCGCTTCCTCCAGTTGGGCCATGTGCCGCGCCCGCTGCTGAGCGGTATCGGTCGGTGAGGGAGGGCCAAGCCGCAGGAGGTGCAACTCGACCTCCCCCGCCAAGGGCAGGGTGGTGCTTGTCGAGTCCAGGTAGTGCCCGGCCAAGAGACTTCGGTACTCCGCGGGTTTGATTCTGGCCTGGTCGCTCAGGACGGTGAGCAGCACGGCCTCGTCGTCGGTAATCCCGTCGGTGAACCAGCTTTGTTCAACCAGAAGCGCCAGGTCGTCGGGGTATCCGAGCAGGTCCCGCAGTGAGGTCAGGGCGGATACATCGTGCTCTTCGATGGAGTCCGCCAGAAAGGACCCCGACGCCAGCGTGTTTGCCAGGTCCACGTCCTCCTCCATGAGAAACCGCAGGTAATAGACCGCGAACCGGGTGTTCTGGTCGAAGCCCCCGGCGTGGGAGGGGAAGGCGGCGACGGTGCCCGCCAGCGAGATGTCCTTTTTCGCCATGACGGCCAGGTCTCCCAGGGACGCCCATTCGTCTCCCTCGATGCCGTCGGTCACCCACGCCAGGCCCGCGGCGGTCTTGGCGAGAGAGGCGTCCCGGCTGGCCAGGGAAACGATGTTCTGGAGAGCCTTTTGTTCTACCTCGATAATGCCGTCGTGGAACCAGGGGAGGCCCGCCACCGCTGCCGCCAACGAGGTATCCTTTGTGGCGAGAAAGGCGAGCTTCTCCATGGGCTCAGGCTCCCCCTCCGCGATGCCGTCGGCTATCCAAGGGAGGCCCGCCGCCGCCATCCCAAGTTCCTGGTCCTGGCGGACTATCTGGGAAAGCGCGGACAGGGCGCCCTCCTCGGCCTCGGTGCGGTCTTCCTCTTTGAACCAAGGTAGGCTGTTCCGTAGTCTCTGCGACGAATCGGGGGTGGGTGAAGGTGGTGGCGCCGTCGGAGGCGGAAGGGTTGGCGTGTTGGAAGGCGTGGGCGTAGGCGGTGACGGGAAAGAAGTAGGCGTAGGCTTCGGCGTGGGGTCCGGAGCGGCGGTGGGCGTCGCCGCCGGAGGCGCGGTCGGTCTGGGAGTGGAGGTAGGCTTCCCCGCCGGGATAGGGGTTGGAGCGGGTGTCGGCTCAGGCGCCGGCGTCGCGGTGGGGACCAGGGTGGGCGCCGGGGCCGGCTCCGCCACTGGGGTGGCGGTGGGTGCTGGGAGGGTCGCCAGACTTACCGACGCCGGCGGAGTGGTGACCGGGGCAACCGCCGGCGTCGAGGGCAACGCCTGGGTGGACGTTGGCGCGGGTTGCCCGCAGGCGGCAATCAGCAAAGCCGATACTGACAGCAAACCCGGAACGAGGTATGCCCGCAAGCCGGTCTCCTTCCTGCCAATCATCCATCCTGATCACTTGTACGGGGGCAGCCCCAAGGCCGCGGGCGCTGGCTACTACCCGGTTTGGCAGACGGAGGGAAGGCCCTCGGCCGGCTTCGCCCACCCCATGGTATCAGAAGCTGGACGGATTGCGCAGCCGGCCCAGCCGGTCCCGCAACTCCTCCGAACCTCGGAAAGTGTCTCCTCGGGAACCTTTTGGGGGCCTGCTTCGTCTTGCTCTGCAGAACTGAACTCATACTTCATATCGAGTCAAGGAGCACACCCAATGAAGAGATGGCTGACACCCCTGCTAGGACTGACCCTCACCCTGGTCACCGTCGGCGTGGTCACCGCCTACTCCATGGCGGGCGATGGCTCCGACGCATCCGATCCGCAAGACGCCGCCCTGCCGCCAAGCTCGGCCGTGTGCATTGAGGAGGCGCCCGTCTGCAACGACGTGTTGGTGGTCGACGAGGGCGTCTTAGGCGTTATCGAGCCCGATTTCAGCGAGTGCAGGTCATATCTGGTTCCAGACCGCGACGTCGAATGCGGACCCGACCAAGGGATCGCCATCTCGTCCGGCGGCCACGTCTCCTGTGTCGAGGTCGTCAGTCTCCCCGAGACACCCGGCGAAGTGGAGCCCCAGGCTCCCATTCGCTCGGATGAAGGGATCGATCCCAACGAGTGCAACTGGGTTAACAACATCGATGCGTGCGAAGGCGAGAACGCCGGGGTCCCCGTGGAGGATGCGCCTTCATCCGGTGAGGACTTCTGACTGGCGTGAGATGGGCCTCTTTGGGTCTGGACCGTGCTACTGCTTTGTAGCGCGACAAGAAATCGGCGGACCCGAGAGCATCCAGGTATCACCTGGTTCAGGCCCCATGCTTGGGGCTGAGAACCTTTGACCGGCGTCAAATGTATATGACAACGTGAGGACCCGCTTGATGTCTCACGGTGCGAGAACAACGGAATGACGGGTATGCTGAGATTCGCCCTAGCCCTCGGAGCGGTAGCATTGATGGTGATCGGTATGGCCTGCGGGGGCGCCGAGACACCATCGAGGACTCCGATAGTCACGCCTGGTGCCACGGCAAGCGCCACCCTGGGAGCCACGCCGAGCGCCACACCAAGCGTCACGCCGGAGTTCACGCCAAGCAGCCCGTCCGCTGGCAGGTTGCCGAAAGTGACCTTGGGTGAGCTTTTCGCTCGCCCGGATAGTTACATCGGCAGAGAAATCTTTTTGGAGGGGTTCTACTTCCACGGCTGGGAAAGCAATCTCATGAGCGAGAGGATGGAGGCTTCGGGGCTTGCCGAAGGCCATCTTTGGCCCCAAAGCCAAATGATTTGGCTGGAAGGGTCTACGCCAACGGAGGTGTTCGACCGGCTCCACCAACAAGAAATGATGGGTCCCCTGGAACGCTACGGCAAGGTCCGCGTCGAGGGGATATTCGAGCGCGGAGACCGGTACGGACACCTGGGAGGTTTCGATGCTCAGATCGTTATCTCCGAGATGGAGGTCCTGCCCTGGTCTCCGCCATCGGCGGCGCAATAGCCCGGCTTTATTGTTGACGATTCACGCCCCCTCAAAGCGTAGACGGCCTTGAACCCCAACGTCTACGCTATATGTTGCGTTTTGCCCAATTCGGGTAACGTCCAGCCCGGTTCTGTGCAGGACACCTGGTCCGCCTCTGCGGGCGCAATCGATACCGGACGATTCTACCCATTGGGCTGACCTCGGCAGGTCACACCAGTGAAGAGGAAAGTAAGCCATGCTGAAGTCCCTGAGGACACCCAAAGGCCGCATTTTCATCGCCATTGTCTCGAACATCGCCCTTGTGGCGGCCTGGCTGGCTTACGACGGGTCTATCGCGATTCTGCCCGCGCTGATGATTCCCTTCTGGATTCCCGTCTTTTCGCGTCAAAAGGAGCCGGTGTCGCCGGGCTCCCGGCGGTTCATGCTGGCATCCATTGCGGTGGGGACTCTCTTGTTCCTGGTGCTGGCCGGCATATATGTTGCGCAACGTTAGCGGCGATGCAGGGTGAAGGTCCTAAAAGAGGCCTGAAAGAGGATCGAAGCCGATCATGGTTGAGGAGGCTATCCAGCGCCGGTTCGAGCTGGGCCAACGGACTTTGTCCTCGATGTCCTCGGAATCATTCATGCCCCGATCGAATCGGGGCACCACGGTCGACGAAAATGGACGCCGCCGCGTCATGCCGAGTCCTTCCCGCGAAGGACTCGGCATGACATTTTCGTACCAAGTCTGAAAGGAGGCGGTCCGGCAGTTTGGGGAAGCGCGGGTTTCTGGCAAGGCATGGGATCGTGCGGAACGCGATTCGAGAGGACGTGCTCTATTTTTGCACCCCCGCGGCCTTTGTCTTGTCCGCGGGGTTGGTAGTCAGCGCGAGAGACGGCTACGACGGGCTGGCGGCTACCACGTGGGACCTGGTCAGGCAGCCTCAGGATCTGAGCCTGCTCTCAGTCCCTAACATTCTCGGCTTGGCCTTCTTCGTCGTTGGATTGACGACTGCTCTCGTTGCCCTAGCTACCCTTCGGCGCTTCTACTCCTCGACTCTGGTGACCAGAGAAGATCACGAGCTTATTCAGCGTGGCATCTACCGCTTCACCCGGCACCCAATCTATCTTGGAGTCATCACGATGACTATTGGCGCGCCGGTGTACGCCTCAAGTTATTATGGTCTCCTGATTATGTCGGCCCTGATCCCGATATTCCTCAACAGGATCAGGATCGAGGAGAGGATGTTGACCGAGGAGTTCGGCGATGCTTACCGGAAGTATAGGAAAGCTACGAGAAAGCTGATTCCGTTCGTCTACTGAGAGGAAGAGCTTGCTCGCAGACCTTATCTTTTTGGTAGGCCGGCCACGACACTCCGCCAACGATCGGAGGCTGCCGCGAGACTGGACCGGCCTCTCTGGCCGCTGCTCCTGGTGATCCTCTCGCCGCTGGCAATGGTGGACAGGGCGCCGACCCTTCGTGTTCCGTCTCCGTCTTTCTGCTCGCGCCGTTGATCCTGCTGATGCTCGGGGTTTGGGCGGCTTCGGCTCTCTGCTGTGGCATCGCGCTCCGCCGGGCTGCCGGGGCCCCGGCAGAATAGCCGGCTGGGCATTATCGGCGCGGCGTTATTCGCGGGGGCCGGGGACCGGCGACCGGGCCGTGCTACAATCAAAAAGTGGCCACGGTCGAGGAAAGAAGCTCGATGCCGACGGGAGGGAGCCGGGGCCAAGGCCGGAATGAACGCGGCCGGTTCAGAAGCGCCAAGCGAGACCCCAATCTCGCCGGAGGAGGCTACGATGACATCAGCGGAGACAAGCTGGTCGGCCGCCGGCAGCTTGTTCGAGGGATGCAACTGCGAGTTGCTTTGCCCGTGCCACGTGTCCTTCCAGCAGAAGCCCAGCTATGGGAATTGCGATGCAATTTGGGGGGTGCACCTCGCGGAGGGGAACTGTTCCGGCGCCTCACTGGATGGGTTGAACGCCGCGGTGGTGGCCTCTTGCCCGGGCCCGACCATGGCCGATGGAAACTGGCGGGCAGTTTTGTATCTGGACCAATCGGTGTCGCCGGAGCAGGAGCACGCCCTGCTCAAGGTCTTCTCCGGTGAAGTGGGCGGCCCGTGGGCCAAGATCGCGTCATTCTACACCGATGGTAAGTTCGAGTCGGTGCACAAGGTGCAATTCATTTTCACCAAGGAGTCGCGTAAACGAACGCTTCGGATATTGGGCGGCGACGACGTGGTACGCCTGGAGGTTGAGGCGATACGGGGTGCGGACCGCAAGGGCGTCGCCAAGCTCATAAACCTGTTCAACGTGATCCACGGCCGGGAGCACGTGTTGGCCCGCTCCACCTACCGGATACAGGACAAGGAACTGCAGTTCGAAGGGACCGGGAAACATGGCCTCTACAGCGAGTTCCGGTGGTCTGGCCCTTGAGGAAAAGGGGGACGCCCTCCTCCGGGGTCTTCAGGCGGGTGTAGTCCGCAACCCATTTCCAAATGGCGGCATGTAACGGTGGCGGGAAGTCAAAGTTTGGCGACAGTTTCCGGCTTGTCTCCGCGATAGTAATGCCGGCGTGGAACATGGCCGGGCCCGTGCCTACTCGTTCGGGTGGCATCCGACGGCCAGGCATCGAACTACTGTATCAACCACACCTGTGCAGAGCGAACGAAACCATCCCTCCGATGCAATGAGGCCAGCGGGCCGTAAAGCCCACGATATTGAGGGTTTGCTTGTAGAGGGTTTGGGGTCCAGCCCGATAGTGCCCGTGGCCGCAGCCTGTTACTCTGAGGCGAAGAAAGGAGCCGCAGGAGGCCAAACTTGGTAGCCATTCACCAGCCGGCAGAGTTTCTCCCGATCGGGCTGAAGATGCTCACGGTCTCGGAGGCCGCCAACCTGTTGGGCGCCCACATCAACTCGGTGCGCCGGTGGGCCGACATGGGGCTGCTTCCATCGTACCGGATCGGCCTACGCGGCGACCGCCGTTTCCGGCCTGAAGAGATCTCCAGCTTCCTGACTTCGCAGAGACAAGGCTAATCAACGCGGTCCGGCCCCCAGTGCAGGGGACCAGTCGATCGTCGCGGGGACCGCTGAAGTTGATCCAAGGCATTGATGGTGAAAAGAACCCCTTTCGGTCCCCATTTGCTGATTGGGGGCTGAAAGGGGATTTGTCCGTCGCCGGGTTGCCAACGCCGGGATTATGAAGCTAACTCGCCGGCCTCAACTCAGCCGGATGATGTCGCTCTCCGCAAATAGGTTCCCAACCTGAAGGCCCAGGCTCGGCCCGGCATAGAGAGAGGGCGGTACGCTGATATCCGCAAGATACAGCTCTCCCACCTGATCTCCGGCTCCGGGCGCGCGCAGCCCTTCTTTGGGGAGAGCCAGCGTCATGGTCGCGGTGGCCCGGACCGCCGGGTCGAAAACCGCGCCGGTGGCCGTATCGACCCCCGATGGGACGTCGAGGGATAGAATCGGAGCCCCCTGCTCATTGGCCCACCGGATAAGGTCGCCCGCCGCGGCCCGGGGGCGCCTCGCAGGCTGTGACCGATCACCCCGTCGATTATCAGGTCCGGAGTGTTTGCGCCTGCCACCCCGGCGGCCGGGACGACGGGCACCCGCATGCGGTGAAGGATGTCCATCTGCTGGGCCGGAACCGGTGCGAAACCCTCGCCGGGGCCGGTCACGAACACGCTGACCAGTGCGCCGTAGTTGTGCAATCGCCGCGCGCAAACCAGCGCCCCTCCGCCGTTCCCGCCTGGGCCCGCCAGCACGGCCACCCTTCTGCCGCGAAGGTCGCCCTCGAGGAAGCGGACCCGCGCCAGGTGCGCCAAATTGCGGCCGGCGTTTTCCATCGTCCGGACCAGGTCGATCTTGCAGTCTTCCAGCATCGCCCGGTCGACTTTAATCATCTGGCTGGTGGTCAGGTACGGCACATCGCCCCGATAGGTTGGTAGTTGCATCCGGCCCCCCAGCGCTTCGAAGCTCGGTGTCACCAACCGGCACAAGTCGCATCTTCGAGGGTAATGTCATACCGCACTCGATGATGGCGGCACCAAAACTACACCCAGGGTCGCACGATGTCAACCTGGCGGCCGTGACCTTCGGCGCCGTCTAGCGCCGACCCAGTAGACACTGCTCCCTTCGGGCCGCCCGCCCTGACGAATCCACGAGACTCGGTGTTGGGGTATAATCGCGCGGGAACGGGGTCAGCGGTGCTGGCCTCGTTGGCCGTTGAGAGATCCGTGGCGGCTTCCCGATCCCCTCCGGGGGCGAGAAGACTCGCCGGCTCCATATTCGGAGTCTTCTTGGGGAGGGATGTATTGAGTCGTTGCCGGCTGGGCGTTGATGTTGGGGGCACCTTCACCGATTTTGTCCTCTTTGACGAGGACTCCCAAGAGAGTTGGGTGCATAAAAGCCCCACCATCCCAGAGGACCAGACCCAGGGTATCTCCACGGGGCTGGCCGCGCTGCTGGCGCAGCAGAAGGTGGCTCCGAAAGACCTGGTGTACGTGGCCTTGGGCAGCACCATCGCCATAAACGCAATGCTGCAGGGGCGAACCGCCCCCGTGGGCATCATAACCACCGAAGGGTTCCGGGACCTGCTGGAACTCCGGCGGCAACGCCGGTCTATGTTGTTCGACCTGTTCTTTCAACTGCCGACGCCTCTGGTGCCCCGCCATCTCCGCCTGGGGGTGCCCGAGCGGGTCAACGCCGAGGGCAAAGCCCTGGCCCCCTTGGATGAGGAGAAGGCGCGGGACGCCCTGGCACGGCTGGGCCAGGCCGGCGTGAAATCGGTGGCGGTGTGCTTCCTGTTCAGCTTTCTCAATCCGAGTCACGAGCTGCGGGTCGAGGAACTGGCCAGGGAGGTGATCCCGGGCCGGTCCATCTGGCTGTCGCACCGGGTGCTGCCCGAATTCCGGGAGTTCGAGCGTCTGAGCACCACGGTGTGCAACGCCGCGCTGGGTCCGTCCATGGAGGCCTACCTGGGCAACATCAGCGGCAGGCTGGAGCAGCTGGGGTGCCGGCGGCCGCCCTACATCATGCAGTCCAACGGCGGGGTAATGACGCTGCGGGGCGCCCAGGAGCGGCCGGCCAACACTCTCTTCTCCGGGCCCAGTGCCGGTGTAGTTGGCGGGTTGCACGTGGCCCGGTTGGCGGGCACCGAGAACGCCATCACCTTCGATATGGGCGGGACCAGCACCGACGTTTGCCTGGTCCGGCGGGCCGCGATATCCATGGTGCATGAAAAGGAGATCGGCGGGACCCCGGTGCGGACCCCCATGGTAGATGTCAACTCCGTGGGGGCCGGTGGAGGCAGCATCGCGTGGATCGACGCGGGGGGGAGGCTCAAGGTGGGCCCCCAGAGCGCCGGGGCCCGTCCGGGCCCGACGGCGTACGGCCAGGGCGGAGAGCAGCCGACGGTGACCGATGCGAACCTGGTATTGGGCCGGCTGAGCCCCCGCGGCCTCCTGGCGGGCCGCATGCCGCTCTATCCGGATTTGGCGTTGGCGGCCATCCGGCGCCACGTGGCTCAGCCCCTGGGAATGGAGCCGTTGGAGGCGGCCGCGGGCATTATCCGGATCGTCAACACCAATACGGTCCTGGCAATCCGCACCGTCTCCGTCCAGCGAGGTCACGATCCCCGGGAGTTCACGCTGGTGGCTTTTGGCGGGGCCGGCCCGCTGCACGCGTCGGAGGTGGCGCAGCAGCTGGGCATCACCCGGGTGGTGGTGCCCCCGGCGCCGGGGATACTCTGCGCCCAGGGGCTCCTGGCCACCGATATGCGGACCGACTATGTTCAGACCTGCGTCTCGCCCCTTCTCGACGCCGATTTGAATGAGGTGAACAACCTGCTTTCGGGCCTGAAGGAGAGGGCTGAAGCCTGGCTCGATGCGGAAGCGGAGGACGCGGAGGAGCGCGCCGTCGAGTTCTCGGCAGACCTGCGATACGTCGGCCAGAACTACGAGTTGCCGGTTTCGGCAGCCCCGGCGCCGTGGCATGCCGGTCTACTTCAGGAGCTGGTCGAGGGGTTCCATGAGGAGCACCGGCGCGCCTACGGCTACCGGGCCGACCAGGCAACGGTCCAGCTGGTGAACCTGAGGGCAACCGCCCTGGCGACCATACCGAAGCCCAGGCCCCGACCCAATACCCGGACCGTTGACTCCCCCGGCGGCCCGGCGCCCTTCGAGTACCGGGAGGTGTGGTGGGGAGAGGGCTTCGTCTCGACGCCGGTGTACCGCCGTGACGAACTGCCGGCGGGCAGCACGCTGCGGGGACCGGCCATCGTTGAGCAGATGGACTCTACCACCCTGGTGGCTCCGGAGGAGCAAGGCGAAGTGGACGGGTACGGAAATCTGATTCTCTCTCCCTGAGTTTTAATGAGGTCAAGATCGTGGTGAAACCAAAGCGGGCCGCTACGCCCCAGTTCCCCGACCCCATCACCACCGAGGTGGTGGGCAGCTCGCTGCTGGCGGCGGCGGAGGAGATGGGCGAGATACTGGTTCGGGCGTCCTATTCCGCCAATATCAAGGAGCGCCGGGACTCGTCGTCGGCGATCCTCGACGCCAGGGGGGGCACCATCGCCCAGGCGTCCCACGTTCCCCTGCACATGGGCTCCATGTTGGGGCTGGGGCAGGCCATCATCCAGCGGTACCCGGAATCGGAAATCCGCCCCGGCGACGTGTTCATCACCAACGACCCTTACTCGGGGGGCGGGACACACCTCCCCGACATAACCGTGGCGGCCCCGTTCTTCGCCTGGGGCAAGCTGGTGGGGTTCGCCGCCAACGTGGCGCATCACGCCGAGGTCGGGGGCGCTCCCTCGCAGACGCTGGACATCTACACCGAGGGGCTGCGGATTCCCCTGGTCCGGTTGTATCAGGAGGGCAAGTTTCGCCAGGACATCATGGACTTCATCCTCCTCAATTGCCGCCTCCCCGACGAACGTCAGGCGGACCTGCGGGCCCAGGCGGCTTCGGTGGAGACGGGCCTCCAACGGTTGGGTGAGCTGACTTCGAAGTACCCTGAGGACGTGTTCTTCTCTTGCCTGAAGCGCCTCGAAGAGCAGGCCGAGATCCAGGCCATCCAGGGGATTCGATCCATTCCCCCGGGGACCTACCGCTTCACCGACTATATGGACAACGACGGTCTCGGCTCGGAACCGGTGCCAATCACCGTGGCGTTGACGGTGGGGGATGATCGGATCCTCTGTGATTTCACCGGGTCCTCGCCCCAGGTCCGCGGCCCCATCAACCTGCCGTACTACGCCACCCTGGCCGGGGTTTACTACTCACTGAAAGCGGTTGTCGACCCGACGCTGCCGGCCAACACGGGCTTCTACCGAACGGTGCAGGTTTTGGCGCCGAAGGGCACCATCGTGAATTGCGCGCCACCGGCGCCGTGTCTCTTTCGTTCGGACACCGCCCAACGGGTGGTGGAGGTGGTGCTGGGAGCCCTGGCCCGGGCCGATCCGGAAAGGGTGGTGGCGGCCAGCAACGGGGCCGTGTGCGGCGTCTATTTCCTGGGGTACCGCGAGGACGGGAGCTACTACGCCTACATCGAGACCCTGGGAGGCGGCATGGGAGCCAGCACCCACAACGACGGCGCCGACGGTGTGCAGGTGCATACGACCAACACCTCCAACCTGCCGGTCGAAGCCCTGGAACTCGAATACCCGATGATGGTGGAGCAATACGAGCTGGCAGCCGATTCCGGAGGGCCGGGCCGGCATCGCGGGGGCCTGGGGATCATCCGGCAGTACAAGGTGCTCACCGACGATATCCGGGTGCGCACCAAGGGCGACCGAAACCTGATCGCTCCCTGGGGCTTGCAGGGTGGGCTGAGCGGAGGCCGCTGCCGGGTGGTGCGCAACGCCGGCACGCCGGAGGAGCAGGAACTCACCCCCAAGGAGTACGACCTTCTGCTCAAGGCCGGGGAGGCCATTCGGTTCGTTACTCCGGGCGCCGGCGGCTACGGCCGGCCCAGTGAACGGGCCCTGGACGACATCCTTCGCGACGTGCAGGAAGGCAAGCTGTCCCCTCGGGTGGCGGCGGACGCGTATAAGCTGAGCCCCGAACAACTTAAAGACACGGCGCCCTAGTCATAGGGCCGGGGAAAGGGTATATGACGCCTGAGGGAGAGACCTGAGGGAGAGGATTGATCCGGGGTGACCCCTCCGCGGCAGCCACCCGCGAGGAGCTGCCCGAGGCCCGGCGGGATCTTGGGACGTGGCGGCGGCGCGGCCCCAGGCAGGCTTCGGCGAGAGGGCGCCGAGCCCGCCTATGCGGTCATCAACCTGGCTAGGAACCCGAGGCGATTCCCGTGGTGCTTGCCCCTTGCGCCGAGGTGTAAAGGTGACAAGACACCCGGTGGTCGGAGCCGGTCTCCAAGAACTGGGGGATCTCCAGGGAGCATCGGTCCATCACGAAAGGGCACCGAGGATGGAAGGTGCACCCGGAAGGTATATTCAAGGGTGATGGGACTTCGCCGGACAGCACGATCTCTTCCCGTTGCTTCTGCGGGTGGGCGGGCAGCGATGCTGAGATCAGCGCTTTGGTGTAGGGATGCAGGGGGTTGGTGAACAGCTCGACAGGGGCCGACTCTTCCACGATCTTGCCCAGGTACATCACGCCAACCTGGTGGCTCATGTACCGCACCGTGGCCAAGTTGTGGGCGATGAGCAGGTAGGTCAACTTGTAGGTCTCCTGCAGTTCCTTGAGCAGGTTCATTATTTGGGCCCGGATCGATACGTCCAACGCCGAGACCGGCTCATCCAAGACCATCAGCGCGGGCCGGCTGGACAGGGCCCGGGCGATGGCGATGCGCTGGCGCTGGCCACCGCTGAACTCATGGGGATACCGGCTGGCATGATAGGGATGGAGCCCCACCACTTGCAGAAGCTCCAAGACCCGGGTCTTGACTTCCTGTTTGGTCACCCGCCAGTGGGTAATCAGTGGCTCGGAGATGATGGAGTCCACCCGCATCCTTGGGTTGAGCGAACTCCACGGGTCTTGAAAGACCGCCTGGACCGAGCGGCGGAACTCCCGCCGCTCCGCCCCGGTGAACCGCTGCATCGATTTGCCTTGAAAGTAGACGTTCCCTTCAGAGGGCGGCTCTACCATCAGGATCAAGCGAGAAGTCGTGGTTTTGCCGCAGCCCGATTCTCCGACCAGGCTGTAGGTCTGCCCCTCGGGGATGGTGAAGGAAATCCCATCTACCGCCTTCACCGTGCCGAGGGTCTTCCGAATGACGGTCCCTTTGGTCATCCGGTAATATTTCTTTGCGTCCTCAACGCGGATTAGGGCAGTTTCGTTATTCGACGGGTGAGTGTGCACCGTTGTGCCTCCAGCAGGACGATACGTGGCCCGGGCCGATAGCAAAGCTGGGAGGGTATTCCTCGCATTTGTCAAAGGCGTATGGGCAGCGGGGAGCGAAGGCGCAGCCGGTTGGCAAGTTGTCCAGGGAAGGTGGCTGGCCTTCGATCGATGGCAGGTGTTCCAGGTCAACATCCAGGTCGGGGATGGATTTCAGCAGGGCCTCGGTGTAAGGATGGACCGCGTTATCGAACAGCTCGTTCACTTCCGCAAGTTCGACGATTCTACCGGCGTACATTACGGCCACCCGGTTGCACATGCGGGCAATAATGCCCAGGTCGTGGGTAATGAATATTATGGCCGTGCCGGTCTCGGCTTGAATCTCATTGAGCAGTTTCAGGTACTGGAGTTGAATGGTCGCGTCCAGAGAGGTCGTCGGCTCGTCCGCGATCAGGACGTTTGGCGAGCGGGAGATGGCGATGGCGCCCACCACCCGCTGGCGCATGCCGCCGCTAAGCTGGTGGGGGAAAGCGGAAAGGCGCGTCTCGGGCGCCGGAATGTTCACCTTGGCCAGCAGGCCCGCCGCCCTGCTGCGGATGCTCTTGGCGGGCTGGGACGAATCCATCCGCAGGCACTCGATGAGCTGGTTTCCGATGCTGAACACCGGATTGAGCGAGGTGAGCGGGTCCTGCATTACCATGCACAGGCCCGAGCCCCGAATTTCCCGCATCTCGGCCTGGGATTTTTCCAGCAAGTTCTCGCCCATGTACCAGATCTTACCGCTTACGATGCGGCCGGCAGGCTGGGGGACCAACCCCAGGATGGACCAAGCGGTCATGCTCTTGCCCGACCCAGACTCGCCGACGACGCCGAGGGTCTCTCCCTTCCTCATCTCGAAGCTGATCCCGTCAACTGCCTTGACGATCCCGCTGCGGGTGAAGAAGTAAGTCCGCAAGTCCTCTACTTTCAGGACTACATCATCTTCCATTTGCGCTAACCTTCCTGTGGATTAACCCATTCGCCGGAGTTTCGGGTCCAGGCTGTCTCTCAGCCAGTCGCCGAAGTAGTTGAACGCCATCACCACCGCCGTGATGACCAGGCCCGGGAACAACGCCAGCCACCACATGTCTATCAGAACGTCCCGGCCCTCGGCGACCATCAGGCCCCAGGCTGCCGCCCCGGGTTCCAGGCCCAGGCCCAGGAAGCTGAGGGAAGCCTCCAGAAGGATTGTCTGGCCTACCAGCAGGGTTGCGATGATGAGCAGGGTGTTCAGCACGTTGGGGAAGATGTGGCGCCAGAGTATCACCGGCCCGGACACGCCGGTTATTTTGGCCACCATCACGAAGTCCCGGTTCCTGACGTTCAACACCTCACCGCGAATCATGCGGGAAAACCGGGCCCACACGGTCACCATGATGGCCAGAATTATGTTCACGACGCCGGCGCCCAGAATGGTGACAATGATCATCGCGGCCAGGATAGTGGGGAAGCCCATGGCGGCATCGGTGATCCGCATGATGACGGTGTCGACCAAGCCGCCCTTGTACCCGGCGATCAAGCCCAAGACAGTCCCGATCACGGCTCCGGCGCCCAGCGCCACCAGGCTGATGGTAGCCGAGGTCCTGGCGCCGTAGATCAGTCGGCTCAGCATGTCCCGCCCCAGCCGGTCGGTGCCCAGGGGATACGTGAAGGTACCCCCCTGCTTCTTGACGATGCTGACCTCGTCGCCTAGCTTAGCATTGCTATCGAGCTTCTGTGCGTCTTTGAGGCTTATGAGGACGTTGCCTTTCCCCAGTTCGACCTCATCCACCACTGTCTTTAATACGTTCTCGCCGCCGAACATGGCCGGAGGCCGCTTCTTGTTTTTCAGATCAATGCCATCGGCGCCCGGATCATGGGGAGCGATGAACGGCGCGAAGATGGCGCATATCACCACCACTGACATGATGATGATAGGCATCCAGGGGAGCCGAGCTTGCCTCACCTGGCCCAGAAAAGCCCATATCTTGGAACCCTTTGAGGTTGTTGCCTCTAATGCGACTGCCAATGGGGACCCTCCATCAATTGTTCAGGCAATGGTTCAGACAATGGTTCAGACCTGGACTACGCCCGCCCGGACGAACTCGCCGATCTCCGTCTCGCTAAAGCCAAGCTCCTGGAGTACCTCTCCGGTGTGCTCGCCGAGGAGGGGGCGTGTTTCCGAGCGGTCATAGGGGTCTCGCTGAGTTTGATCGGTAGACCATAGAAGGTGCTGGTGCCCAACTCCGGGTGGTCCAGGTCGAACATCAGCCCGTTGTCCCGGAGGTGGGTGTCTTCGGTGCAGATCTCTTCGAAGTTGCGCACGGGCACGATCCACTGTCCGTGCTTGCGAAGCAGCGGTATCCATTCGTCCCGGGTCTTCTGCAGCATTATGTCCTGGACGATGTCTTTAAGCTCCTCCCGATGGTCCCAGCGCTGGTCACTGCCTTCAAATTTGGGGTTTTCCAGCAGGTCGGTCCGGCCGGTGCCCTCGCAGAACCCTTTCCAGGGCTCATCCCGCCAGGTGGAGATGGCCACCTCCTTGTCATCCTTGGTCCGCCAGACGCCGTAGGGTGGCGTGGAGTGGAGTGGGTTGACCCCGTCTCGGCCTTGGGGGAGATCAAGTGGTTTCCCATGTAGAACGCCACCTGCTGCGGGAAAAGGCCGAGGAGGCAGGCGAAGAGGGAGGTCTTGACCTCCTGACCCACGCCGCTGTCGTGCCGGGCGTAGAGGGCGGCCAAGACGCCAAAGGCGGTCTGAATACCCGTCACCGCGTCGGCGATCGCCTCGCCGGCCGGCACGGAAGTCCGGTCCTTGTAGCCGGTTATGCTCATCAGGCCGGTCATGGCTTGAATCTGCAGGTCTTGGCCGGGCAGGTCCTTGTAGGGCCCCTTGTCCCCGAAACCGGTTATCGAGGCGTAAACCAGTTTGGGGTTGATCCGCCGCAGTTCCTCGTAGCTCAGGCCCAGCTTCTTGACCGTCGTCGCCCGGAGGTTCACCAGGAACACGTCCGCCTGCTCCACCAGCTTATAGATGATATTACGTCCTTCTTCGGTGGACAGGTTCACGGAGATGCCGCGCTTGTTGCGATTCACCGCAAGAAGGCCGTAGCCGATCTTGCCGTCTTTCATGATTGAAGGAGCGGAGTGCCGCGACCGGTCTCCCTGGCCGGTGGCCTCGACCTTGATCACGTCGGCGCCCAAGTCACCCAGCCATTGGGCACAGTACGGGCCGGCCAACATATGGGTAATGTCGACCACCTTGATCCCGTCCAAGAGTCCGCTCGTCATGGTTGTTGTTGCCTCCGGGCTTGGGGGACCGCCGGTCACCCCTAAGCCGCCAAACCTTTAGTAGCCGGGAAACCAATAGCCCCGGGTAATATTACGGGCGATCACCGCCCGGTGGACCTCGTTGGGGCCATCGACAATGCGGTCCGCCCGGGCCCCGCGGTATATCCGCTCCAACGGCAGGTCTTTGGAGATTCCAATGGCGCCGTGGATCTGAATGGCCCGGTCCGACACCTGCTCCAGCATCTCCGTGCCGAAGACCTTCAGCATGGCGATCTCGGTTCTGGCGTCCAGTCCCCGGTCCAGCTTCCAAGCGGAATGGAAGCCCATCCAGCGGAGGCTCTCGATGGCGATGGCGGAATCGGCGAGCATCCATTGGACCGCCTGCCGGTCCGAAAGGAGCCTGCCGAAGGTGGTCCGGCTGGTGGCGTAGTCCCGGGACATCTTGAGACACCTTTCGCCGAGGGCCACATTCCGGGGGCCGAAGACGAGCCGCACCGCGCCCAGCGAACTCTGCAATATCTCCCAGCCCTTGCCGATCTCCCCAAGGATTTTGTCCTCCGACACCTCCACGTTCTCCAGAGACACCTCACAGGGCTTGTCGCCGAAGACGCCCGTGGGCAATCCCATCACCGGGATGTGCCGCTCTATGTTGAAGCCCGGCAGGTCGGTGTCCACCAGGAAGCAGGTGATCCCTTCTCTCCCCTCGGTGCCCCGCATCCGGGCGTACATCAGGAGGAAGTCGGATTCGTCGGCGCCGGAGATGAATGTCTTGCGGCCGTTGATGACGTATTTCCCGTTCCGGTACTCGGCGTAGGTCTCTATCATAGAAGGGTCGGCCCCGGTTATGGGCTCGGAGATTCCGGCATGGGCCAGCTTCAATCCCCACAGGGCGGGAATCAGATACTCTTCCTTCTGCTCCGGCGTGCACAGGGCGAGCCCTTCGTAGACCGGCCGGCCGAAGGCGCAATAGCCAACCAGGGTGGCGTGAATCTCCTCCTGCACCGCGACCCGCTCCACGAACCCGATCCCCGGCCCTCCGTACTCCTTGGGCACGAACAGGCCCCCGAGGCCGATGTCCGTCACCTGCTGGAACAGCTCGGCCCGCTTCTCCCGGGGGAGGTTGACCTCGTCATATTCGTACTCGCGCTCCAGGGGCAGCAGTTCTCGTTCGACGAACTGCCTCACCGCACCCCGCATCATGAGTACTTCTTCCGAAAGCCCAAATTCCATGGTTCTCTCTCTGCGGCCTCTCGGCCAATTCCAGCCGGGGCCCTCAATGCCCCGGCGCGGGTTCGTTATTCAATCTTCAGTAACCTGGGAACCAGTACCCCTTGGTGAGGTTTCGGGCGATCACCACCCGGTGGACCTCGTTGGGGCCGTCGACGATGCGGTCCGCCCGAGCCCCGCGGTAGATCTGCTCCAGTGGAAAATCCTTGGAGATGCCGATGGCCCCATGGATCTGGATGGCCCGGTCCGAAACCTTTTCCAGGGTCTCCGAGCCGTGGACCTTCAGCATGGCGATCTCGGTTCTGGCGTCGAGGCCCTGGTCCAGCTTCCACGCGGAGTGGTAGCTCATCCAACGCAGGCTCTCGATGGCGATGGCGGAATCGGCGAGCATCCACTGGACTGCCTGCCGGTCGGCCAAAGGCCTGCCGAAAGTAACCCGGCTGGTGGCGTAGTCCCGGGCCATCCTGAGACACCTTTCGGAGAGGGCCACCGTGCGGGGCCCGAAGCCGAGTCTGACCCCGCCCAGGGAACTCTGCAGCACGTCCCAGCCCCGGCCCGGCTTTCCGAGGATGTTTTCCGCCGGCACTTCCACGTTTTCCAGGGACACCTCGCAGGGCACGTCGCCCCCGGAACCGGTGGGAACTCCCAGTGTTTCGATCCGCCGCTCCACGTTGAAACCCGGAAGGTCGGTGTCCATCAAAAAGCAGGTGACACCTTCCCGCCCCTCCACTCCCTTCAGTCGGGCGTAGAACAGGAGGAAATCCGCCTTGTCCGCGCCGCTAATAAAGATCTTGCGGCCGTTGATGATGTACTTCCCATCCCTCTCTTCGGCATAGGTCACCATCATCGACGGATCGGCCCCGGATATAGGCTCGGTAATACCGGCACAGGCCTTCTTCTCTCCCCAGAGAGCGGGAATGAGATACTCTTCCGTCTGCTCCGCGTTGCACTGGTATAGCCCCTCGTAGACCGGCTTGCCGAAGGCGGTGTAGCCCACCATCGCGCCGTGAATCTCCTCCTGCATCGCGACTTGGCCCACGAACCCAATACCGGGCCCTCCGTATTGTTTCGGCACGTACAGGCCGGAGAGGCCGGCGTCCTTGACCTTCTTGGTGAGTTCGGCCCGCTTCTCGTCGGGTAGGTAGATCTCATCGAAGTTGTACTCGCGCTCCAGGGGCAGCAGTTCTTGGCCGACGAACTGCTTAACGGCGCCCCGCATCATCGTCACTTCTTCTGAGAGTTCAAAGTCCATTGTATCCTTTCCTAGCCTTACTGCGCTTTACCGCGATTATAGCCGGGTATCTCCTAGCCCCAGCGGGCGTGCCCCATGTCTCCTTCCCGGTCCTTCCAGCCGGGGTCGAAGGCAAGCTTGTCCAGCTTCATGCTCCCATTTTCTTTCTTGATGGAGATCGAGTGGAGCCAGTTGGCATCGTCTCGGTCGGGGTGGTCCATGCGGTTGTGGCCGCCTCGGCTTTCGGTGCGCGTCGAAGCCGCCCTCGTGGACATCTCCGCCACGGTGAGCATGTTGTCGATCTCCAGCGCCTCCACCAACCCAAGGGGGCCGTCCACGGACAGCTTCGGCAGACTCTCCTGCCGGATGCGGGCGGCCATCTGGAGCACCCGGTCGAAGCCCTCGGGCGTCCGGACCACCAGCATGTCTTCCCACATTCGCTGCTGTATCTCCTGCTTGACCTTTCGGACGGAGATACTGCCTTTCTGACTCTTGAGGCGGGCAGTGCGCTCTTGGGCCTGGCCGGTGATATCGGAAGGCACGCCGGAGACGCCCTGGGACTGGGCGTACCGGGCTGCGTGACGGCCGGACCTCGTGCCGAACACCTGGCCGCTGGCCAGCATGTGGCCGCCGAGGCGGTCCGCGCCGTGGTCGCCGGCGGCTGCCTCGCCGCCGCTGGCGTACAGCCCCGGAATGCTGGTAACCCCGTCTTCGTCGATCACCAAACCGCCACCGGCGCAATGCCGGCCGGTGAGGATCTCCAGGGGTCGCTCGTCGGGATAGATGCCCTGTTGGTTCAGCCAGGACTCGGCATATTGGTCCCGGAGGTTAACGTTAGCCTCGGTCAGGTCTAGAAACACGCCACCGTTGGGGCCAGCCCGGCCCGCGATTATCTCCTGGGTGGTGGCGACGTCGAAGTATTTCCCGCAGTCCCGGGTGGTGAAGGGGTTGTATTCGGCCCGGGTGTCAAGCACTTCCTGGGCCGTCACCCCTTCCGGCAGGTAGTTGGACAGGAACTCCTCGCCCCGGCCGTTGGTGAGCTTCGCCCCCGGCGATCGCAGCAATCCGGTGTTGGGGTGTCCCTTGCCGGGCAGGGCGATCAGGAAGAACTGGCCGAACTCCATGTTGGTCAAGGTGGCCCCTGCCTGATAGGCCATGGCGTGGCCGTCGCCGGTGACGCAGGGCGGGTGGAAGTTGTACCGGTACAGGGCTTCGTCGCCCCCGGTCGCCAGGATAACTGCCCCGGCCTTGATTACTATGCTGTTGCCCTGGAAATCCACCCCGGTGGCGCCCATGCAACGGCCCTGGTGGATGAGCAAGTCAGCCGCCATGACCTCTTCGAGGATCTGGACCCCGTTCTCTTGCAGGAGCCTGTTGAGCGTTGCGATTATGGGCACGCCGTGATGCAGTAGCCACCTGCCGTGGAACTTGATGCCCCACTCCTGGAGTTGGTAACGGTGCGACATCGCGTCCTGGACCAGGGTGTGGACCAGTTTGGGATCGGCCATCCCTTGCCCGGCCTGGATGATGTTACGGTAGTCGCCCTCGACAAAGTCCTCAACCGTGGACTTGCTGACGTCCATCCAGGGCGCCAGGTGAGCGGCGCCGGTCTCCGGGTCCAGGAAGAAGCCGCCCCAATCGGATTGCCCCGAGTTGGTGGCGCCGCCGCCCCGCATGGCCATCGCGTTGTGCAGGCCCTTTACCGCCAGAATGACTCGGGCGCCCGCCAATCTTGCTTCGAGGGCGGCCCGAGAGCCCGCGCCGCCACCGCCGACGACCAGTACGTCGGTCTCTAAAACTTCAGGTTGCGCAACCATTGCTGATCTCCCAAACGATTCCCCGCGCCTCGGCCGTTTCAGCTTGCCCGCGCCGGCAGGGATACGGTGGCGGTCCCCGGAGATAGGGTCTCCCCGCTCTGGTTCTCCGTCCACATATCGACGTCCGCTAGGTTCTGGCCGTCCTCCTGGTACATCCGCACCACTTTCCCCTGGCAGGTGACGATGTCTCCGCGGCCGTTGTTGGCCCGGTATTGAACACCGAACTTGAGGATGTCCCCGGACTCACCGATCCATTGCCGAAGCATGTTGTGGAGGTAGGCGAATTGAAGCAGCCCCATTCCGTCCACGTCTTTCTGCCCCCGGCTGTTGGCGATGTCTGGATCTTGGTGGTGGTACACGTATTCATCGTTGACCGCAGCGTAGCGGTTGTAGTTCATGAGGTCGGTATATCGCCGAAAGATAGGCAGGGTGCCGCCCTCCTCGATCTGGTCGAAGGACACGCCTTTGGGATCGAAGAGCATCGGGGTGGCCCATTCTTGGTGCGGGTTGCCGGTGGGGACTACCCGGACCTGGTCCAGGCCCTGGGAGGGGGCGTCAGGCTGGTCGAAGATGAACACCCGCAGGTGCCGCAGCAGCTTCACCAACTCGTTATTCTGGTTGGTCAGCCGGGCTTCGTTCAGGCCGAAGAGCAGTATGCCGGACCGGCCGGTCTTCTCGTAGACGCCTTTCATCTCGCTGGTGCCGGTTATCACGTCGCCCACTCGGATCGGCGCGTGGTACTCGGCCTCGTTCCCGGCGCTGAAACTCCGCACCGCGAAGCCTTCTTTAGACCGGGGGTCGCGCAGTCCGGCGCCACGATCGTCTCCCGCGATCTGGCCCATGTCAGGCCAGATCGGCAGGTGGCCGAGCGCCAGGTGGCCGCTGTCATCCAAGGGCCAAGCGAAGGGGTTGAACTCCGCGGGAGCAACTATGCTGCCAAAACGGGAGTTCTTCGCGTACTCCTCGTCCCAGAAGAGTCGGGGAGGCCTCTCCGGCCAGTAGACGGCCATTCCCCACCGGCGCACGTCGGTGGCGGTTACCGGCGCCGACGTGATGGTATGAAAGGGCTTGCCCATCAGGCCCTCAATCTTCGCTCGGATGCTCTCTTTGGTCGCCAAAGTGCTCGCAACCATCTCGATCTCCCGGCCAGCGCCCTATGCTGCTGACCCTCGCATTTGAAGTTCACGCGTTAAGCTTTCGCGCCCGATTCCTTCCCCGCATGCCGTCCTGTGGCGTGCCCGCCGGCGGGGAAAGTCCCCTCATCACATCGGGAAACCCGGCATCGGCGCCGGGACCCGGTTCCAAGCCGTCCCCGACGCATCAAAGGACTCAACCGGACCTGCCGAAGGATGGGGGACGCAACTCCTCAGACATTCCTGGACCGGCTCCCGGTGCCCTTGTTCAAATTTTCCGCTACCCGCCAGCTACCCCTTCCTATGCTTACTGATTAACGCCCCTGCCATACCGGGCGGCGCTTCTCGGAGAAAGCCTTGGCGCCTTCGGCCCGGTCCAAAGAGAGGCCCACCTGTTCGTGTATCGGGTAGCGGCGTGCCAGTGCTGCATCCAGGGGAAGGTCCGCGCCCATCGTGATCGCTTGTTTACAGGCCTGGACCGATAGGGGAGCGCACTCCACTATCTGAGCGGCCCACCGGTCCGCCGCCGGGATGAGGTCCCCGAGGGGGACCACCTCGTTGACCAGTCCGGCCGTCAAGGCGTCCTGGGCGCTGATGCGGCCGCCGGTAAGAATCAAACCCATCGCAATCTTCAGCGGCAGTTGCCGGGGCAAGCGTTGAATACCGGTGCCGGCTACCCTGCCCCACTTGGGCTCGGTGAGGCCGAACTGGGCGTGGTCCGCCGCCACGATGATATCGGAGGCCAATGCCATTTCGAATCCCCCACCCAGCGCGTATCCGTTGACCGCGGCAATAATGGGCTTGGTCAGGGGTTCGTACCTTTGGGCAATGGCGCCGAAGCCACCTTTCTCGACGGGGTGCCCTATCTCAGTGGTGTGCTCCGCGGCATACTTCAGGTCGTTGCCGGCGCAGAAGGCCCGGTCGCCGGTGCCGGTGATCACCGCCACTCGCACGTCCGAGTCACCTTCCATATCACTCAACGCGTCGTATAACTCGGCGCTGGCGGCGGAATGAAGGGCGTTCATTCTCTCCGGCCGGTTGAGGGTTACATAGGCCACCTGGCCCCGTCTCTCATACAATATGTACTGGAACCGCATCCTCCGCTCCAACACTGCCTGGAAGTCCCACTTTGGAAGAGGTAGTCCCGGGACCCCGCGATCCCGGACGCCGTGTTTCCTTGGAAAGGGACGCCTTGGCTAGGTCTCCCGTATTCTGGGGTCCACGTAAGCGTACAAAATATCCACGATGGTCGCCATCAAGATGTACAGCCCTCCGGAGGTCAGGACCGTGGCCTCCACCACGGTGAAGTCCCGCTGGGTGACAGAGGTCAGCATCAACCTTCCCACGCCCGGCCAGGCGAACACCACCTCCACCACGATGGAGCCGTTGAGGAGCCCGCCAAGGCTTATGCCGGCGAAGGTCATGACGGGGATGACGGCGTTCTTGAGGGCATGCTTCCAGATGACCAGCCAATCGGCCAGCCCTTTGACCCGGGCAAACTTGATGTACTCGCTGTCGAGTACCTCCAGCATGCTGGACCGGGTGAGCCGCACCATGCCCGCAATGAGGAATAGGGACAGGGAGAAAGCGGGCAGAACGAAGTGGCTGGGCCCGCCCATCCCGAAGGTGGGGAGCCAACCTAATATGGCCCCAAAGAGAAGGATGAGCATTACTCCCACCCAGAATTGGGGGGCGGCCATCCCGACGATGGCCAGGGGTGTCACCACGCGGTCGACCAAGCCGCGCCGGTTTACCGCGGATATGATTCCTAAGGGAATGCCGATGATCACGGTTAACAGAAACCCGGCGGCGGCAAGCTTGATGGTGTTGGGCAGGCGTTCCGCCAGCAGGTCTCTGGCCGGCACGCCCCAGGTTGGAGAATCGCCGAAATCGCCCTTAACCATGTGTCCCAAGAACTTGGCGTACTGCACGTAGACCGGCCGGTCCAGACCCAGCCTCTCCCGCATCGCCTGCCGCTCTTCCTGGGTATCCTGGGGATTGGTCAGAAAAGACACCACGTCTCCGGTTATGTTCACGGCGAAGAAGACCCCGGCGCTGAGGGCCAGCAACGTAATGGCGGCCTGAAGCAGCCGGAAAAGGATAAAGCGGCCCATGCGGCAATGCCTCCAGTCTTCTCACCCGGTGGCGGGTGCTTGTTCTCGAAAATGGCGGCCCCGTAGGGCCGCCATGCCCGGTTTACAGGGTACGGCGGGAAGCCCGCCGGCCCCTTTTCGATGCCGATGCCATCCCAGGGGGCCCAGGGTCATTGGCAAGCCAACTCACGTGGGCCAACCTGGGAACTTCCACCCAAGAGCGCGGGGGCCGGGGCCATGCTGACTCCCCGAACCCCCGCTCAAAGGGTTTTAAAGATTATTGGTTAAGCTCGACCGTCCAGAGGGCGCTGGCGTAGGGCACCATCGCCGAGGGCGACCAAGACTTGACCTTGGGACCAGCTGCCCAGGGGGAGTTCGTGTAGAACAAGCTCCACTCCCAGTGCTGCTCCCGCGCGACCTTGTTTGCCTGGTAGTAGGCTTCATGCCGCTCTTCCATGGTGCCGACGAGTTCGGTGGCCTTTTGGACCACAGCCTTCAGGTCGGCGTTCATGCCTCTGGTGGGCTGCGGCGAGGCGTAGCCACTGAACATGATGCTGCCGCCGTCGAACCGGGCCTCGTTGGGCCGTGCGGTGAAGAAACCCGCGATCTCGAAGGAGTGCATCTTGTCCTTGATGGACACCGAGTCACCCACCTCGACCTCGCAGTTGATGCTAAAGGCTTCTTCCCACTGGGCGCAGACCAGCTGGGACACCTCGGGCACGAAGGGCAACTCCCCTGCCTCCCAGGTGTATAGCTGGTACGGGTCGGGGAAGCAACTGCCCTCGGCGCAGCCGATAGAGGCCATCAATTCCCGGGCCTTTTCCACATCGTAGGGCCAGGAGTCCAGGTCCGGCTTGTATCCCAGGGACGCCGGGGTGACGTGGGCCCATCCTTCGATGATCGCCATTTCGCCGCCGTAGATCTCTTCGGCGATCAGTTCTTTGTCGAGGGCGTAGTCCAGCGCCTGGCGGAACTCCTGCTTGTCACAGGGTACGTCCAGGGCATGACCAGTCCCGTTGTCCGGCCAGCAGCCCTCGCTGAGGAACCACAGATACAGGGCTTCGGGGCCGAAGATGATCTGCCCGCCGGCGTCTTCTACCTGGTCCCGCACCTCAAGGTTGGCCTCTACCAGGTCGGCCTCGCCGGCGCGAAGGGCCGCTACTCTGGTGGACAGCTCTGGGATCAGCCGCATGTCCAGGTTCTGGTAACTGTGGTTCCGCTCGTAGAGCTTCCAGTAGTCGGCGAACCGCGACCACAGCATCCGTGACCCCTTGTCATGTTGTTCCAGCATCCAGGGACCCGTTGTGCCTGGGGTGGGGTCGTCGTTGTACCCGTCCCGTCCCACGCGCTCCCGGTAAGCCTTCTGGAAGATCGTGCCGCGGGGACCGGCAAACATCTCCGAGAGGTAGAAAGCGAGGAAGGTCTGGGGTGTGTCGGTAGTTACGCTGATGGAATTGGGCCCCGAAACCACCCAGGGCTCGGTGACCCTGGACATATTGGCGTTGGTGGGCGAAACGGACTCCGTCTCCGCCCGTGGGCCCAGGTTCTCCTCCATGGCGTAGGCCGCGTCCTCCGCGGTCATTATATCCCCGTTGTGGTACTTGACACCCTCGCGCATTACGAAGGTCCAGGTGAGCCCGTCCGGAGTGAAGCTCCATTCCGTGGCCAAACCCGGCACCACTTTCTTACCGCCTTCACCCTGGAGGATGAAGTCATGGGCCAGTCCCTGGTAGAGGCCGCCCTCACCACGCACGTCGTGGTCGGAGAAAAGCTCGTTGCCCCAGTCTGACGTTGCCAGAATAAGGCTACCGGTGGGGCCGGTGGCCGCCGGCACCTGGGTGGCTACCGGAGCCGATGTTGGTACGACCGGCACCGCCGTGGCTGCTGCCGGCACCGCCGTGGCTGCCGCCGGCACTGCCGTGGCTGCTACCGGAACTGCTGTATTGGTCGGTCTAGGGGTTGCGGTCGCCGAGGCGCCGCAAGCTACGGCAAACAAGAGCACGAGGCCGAGCCCCAGCCCCAGGCCCATAAGCCGTAGTATGTGCGCCCTGCTTTGGTCGCCAGATTTCATGGTCCACCTCGCTGCCTAATTTTGGTCATCTGCCCTGGCGTCAAGGGACTGTGGTAAAAAGTGCCGGTGCTCCGGGGTGCAAACAGGGGCCTGTTTAACACCTCTGCCGCTCCCAGTGGGCGATTCAATGCGGAGCGCCAGCAATCACCAAGCACCCGAGATACGGGGATCCGAAAATACTATACAAATTCCTCCAGCTATTAGCGTCCAGCGTCGGCCATCGCCGTCACCGGCCCCATCCGCCCCAGGAAGAGAGGATCACCTGCAAACCCCGAGGCCAGT
>Ga0187827_10000784_pt1 | contig 48574 bp, 42 predicted proteins | sample ETNtaG_39_FD_167969 | JGI IMG/M metagenome (GOLD analysis project Ga0187827, IMG submission 167969) | Marine microbial and viral communities from oxygen minimum zone, Eastern Pacific Ocean - ETNP2014_SV_150_PacBio MetaG (Illumina Assembly) | ecosystem: Environmental > Aquatic > Marine > Hypoxic...
TAGTGATGGTCCTATAGCCGCAAACATGAAGGATTTTCATCCTGCTGGCGTCGATGGGGTTTTCGATCTTGGAAATACCGTTCTGGTTCATCGTGCGGGATGTGTTGAGGCTGGTGATCGTAGTGCATTAAAGGTTGGGTTATTTGCTTCTTGGGGAGATCGTGTCGCGCGGGTTATGAGCAGGGAAGGATTGAAATCCGTTTCTGACGCTGAATACTCTATCAAGCGGCGAGAGAAGCTCCAGCGAGAGTATTTTTCGGATATTCATGGTGCTCAGCCAAATGATCGTAATCTCTACGACATATCGATTGATACAAGCTTGGAAAGTATTCCGGTTGCTTCGATAAAAGTGGCTAAGTTTGCCCGACAAACTATGGCTTTTCAAACTGCTTGATTATTGGTTGAGTGATTAGCGGTCGAGGTTTTTCAGATACTCTTGTCTAGGTATAGAGGGCATAATTGACTCCATGCTAACTAAATCCGCCAGACAAATAATGACATCCCCTGTAGTAACGATTACTGCTGACAGGCCTGTTTCCGAAGCAGCAAAAACCATGTTAGAAAATAGCATTGGGTCACTGGTTGTCATTGACGCTCAGGGCATGTTTATAGGATTACTTTCAGAGTCTAAATACTTGCCTGAAGAAACTGTATTGCCTTATCTTCGTCAATCAGTTTTGCGACTTCTGGGCAGTGAGCTCGGAGACCCTGAAAATATTGAAGAAGTGATACACAATACGCGTAACACGCTTGTCGGAGACGCTATGCAATCGGATTCCACCACCGTCACATCTCATACGCATTTAGCTGATGTTGCCAAGATTATGGTTTCAGGTGGCAATCATCATTTGCCGGTGGTTGATGATGGTGTACCGGTGGGGATGATCTCTCGTCACGATCTCTTGACTTTATTTGCTAATTCTGACTAATCCTGTTCCGGCATTGCAGTGAGTTTAATGTGGCCTTTTGTGATTTGATCTGAGATGTCATTCAAGTCCTTTGGGCTTTCTATGCTCGTCCAAGTGCTGCTGGAGTGATAGGCGGCTAGCCGACCTTCGCTTGCAAGATCTTGGAACGTTGTCGTTTCATGATCACCTAAATCTGGTAAAAGCGATTCAATCTGCCTGTTGAATAAATAAACACCAGCATTGATCCAAAATGGTAGCGGACCCTTTTCAGTGAATTTGGTCACGATGTTTTGGTTATTGGATTCAACTATTCCATATTGGCTGTTGTATGGAACTAACATGATTGTGCCTATTGCACCTGTTTTGTGATGTAGATCGGAGATAGGAGCAAGTGGCTGGTTTGTAATGATGTCGCCGTTGGCAACCAGTACATTTGTTGCATTGTCTGGTGCCAGCGAAAGGCCTTGTTTGAGTGCGCCTCCTCGACCCAGCGGTGTGTCCTCAAATGAATAGTGTGGGGTGATGCCGTGTTTGGATCCATTGTCAAAATAGTTCTGGATCATCTCGCCCTTATAGCCGCAGAGGAATATCACATCCGTTACTCCTTGAGACCGCATCCAATCAACCTGGTAGCTAATTATTGGTTTGCCATTGATTTCAACCATGGGTTTTGGACGATCATCAGTTAATGGACGTAGGCGCTCACCCCTTCCGCCGGCGATACTAAGGGCGAAAAATCGATCACTCATTGGCTGTCCTCAATTGAAATTGCTGTCAGTGCTAAGCAGGTTACCAGCAGTTACCATTTGCTCACGATATGCTTGACGTCATATCATTCGACTATCAATTCACTATTATTCGATAGATTCGACGATTCTCCCCAGCAGCCCTTGCATCTCTTTGCGGTCACTGATCTGTTCATCCGAGTCGAATACGCCTCTCGACGGGTAAGTACCTGGTGATTGAACCACGACCAATTCTAGAGATGGGCAGACCCATATATGTTGGTTACCTGCTCCACTTGCTGCAAAGGAAACTGATGGAAGATCGGGCCAGATTTGGCGTTGATTGTTGCACCAGAAACCCAGGCCATATACGTGTCGTTTTACGGGCTCATTGGCAATAATTTCATCTGATACTTTGGTTGCTTTATCTATCCAATCTGAGGGGATTATTTGACTCCCATTCCAATTGCCTCGATTTAGCCACAGCCAACCAATTCTTGCCATGTCGCGCGGTGTCATCTGGTAGACCGTCATGTAGCCGAAAATATCTATTCGAGCCTTCCGGTGCATTTCAAAGTTTTTATATACCCACGACCATGAACCTTCAATGGGATTTCGTATTTTCCATTCGGTAAGTGTTCCAAAACCTGCTCCTTGATGCGGATTGGTAGTTTTGTACAAAGAGTAGGCAGATGCTACGGCGTGTGTTAACACGTTCATACCGAAAGTTTGGTAATTGAATACTTTGCCTGGAGATTCTCCAGGTTTCATGTAACCGGAGGTATTTCCAATTAATTGCCTGAATGTGATTTCCTCGTTATCGGCAAAAACGAAGCGTCCCTTTTTAGGACCTTGGCCGGATGCGACTTCGAGCATCTCGGGATAATAGTCAACAACTCTGTCATTTTCAGATCGAATCACACCTTCTTCAATAGCGATGCCAAGTACGGAAGAAAAAGTCGATTTCGACGCCGATGCCTGTGAGGCCTTCTTTTTGGGGTCGATACCGGAATTCCATTCAGCAACAATCTTTCCATGTCTTGCAATCAATATTCGGTAAGGCCTGTTTCCTGATTGCTCAACCTGAAATTTACTGGCTTTATCCAGTCTGTTTCGATTAATACCTACTTCATTGGGTTCGGAAACCTGCCAATCTTTACCAGGGAATGTTTTCTTATCTGCCTGATTTGTCAATTGCTTGTCTCAGATCTTCATCTTTGATCAGCTTGCGTTTATAGAAGCTCTGATTGTTTTTGACATTTCATGTAGTCGATAATCGTTTTTCATCTCAGGTTGAAAACGATTCGTTACGTAAGCAACCGACACGTTGCTCGTTAAGCTCGCCCAGCTCGTGCATGTTCCAAGCCCGCTATGTCCAACGGTGTCACTACTGTTTAAGCTGGCGTATTGATTCGGAGGATCAGATGGCAATCTCACACCAAGTCCGACGCGTGAGTATGCGCCTGATGTTCCATCAAGGCCTTCTGCTTTCACTGAAGTTACTTCTGATATAACTTTTTCTGGTAACCATCGAACACCGTTCATGATCCCGCTGCTAGATATAGCAGCATAAAACGTTGCAACATCACTTGCTGTTGTGATCATTGAGCCTGCAGGCATTGATACTTGTGCTCTTAGTATTAAATCCATGTTATTTGCGATTTCTTTGTCATCCCATTCAGTGCTTACTTCAAGAGGGACTACGCGCCCAAACTCAACAGGTTCGAGAGTATATGCTGTGTTTTTTAACCCGAGCGGTAGGGTGACTTCTCGCTTGAACACTTCATCGAACGATAAACCAGACACCCTAGACGCGAATTCTCCAACTATCCACCCGAATGTATGAGCGTGGTAACTGACTGCTGATCCCGGCTCTGTCTGAGGCGTCATATCTTCGATGTGCGATATGATTCTGCCCCAGTCGTTATAGTCTGTTGGCGGGATATTTGAGTGGTCAGATAGTCCTGCCGAGTGGGCAAGAACCTGTTCGACAGTGATGGAAGATTTTCCGTGTGTTCCGAATTCCGGCCAGTATTCTGCAATGGCAGTATCCCAATCAAAGAGTCCCCTAGCTTTTTGCCTCCATAAAATAGCAGCAGCTAATGGTTTTCCTACCGAGAACACTCTGAATAGTGGCTTTGCGTGCAGTGCTCCACGCGTCATGTCTATTACAGGCTTACCATCGATGAAGACCGCAAGAGTTGCAGAAGAGTGGTAGCCATCGGATATTTGACGGTCAAACTCGCTCGCGACTGCCTCCGCATTCAGTGCTGTTGAGGGTTCAGTCATTTGTTGTCCAATAAGATTTATACGCTATTGACTGTTTGACCATTCATACCTTGTCATCATAGAAGTATTTCTCGGCTGTTACAGTGCAGTGTTTACTTTGGTTAGTTCTGGATACATAGCTAATGCTACGACTTTAGATTTACGTGTATATACCAATGACCTCTCAGGTTAATTTCCACTTAACGAGGTTTGCAATTAGATATCGAGTTAGGATTACTCTGGTACAGTGGCGTGTTCAACGGCCACTTTAATATTAGTAGGTCAAGATAGCGATTTTCAACTAATAAATACGTTTGGCAGGTCTTTCTGTGACGACTGAAGCTAAGGTTTCCGCGGGCGGTCAAAACTTTGACCAATTCGGTAAGCGATATCGAAAAGTTGATGGTGATGACAAGGTAACTGGGCGGGCAGTTTTCGGAGCTGATTTTACGGCTCAAGGCTCGTTATTTGCAAAGATTGTTCGAAGTCCCCATGCTCACGCTCGTATTTTGTCAATTGACACCTCGGAAGCTGAGGCAATGCCCGGGGTGGAAACTGTTTGTACTGCAGCGGATTTTCCATCTGAAGTCTCAGGTGATGTTGATACCGGCGAAGTTGAAATTGGTATTCAATTTCTTGCCAACCTGATCATGGGTCGGCGAAAAGCTTTGTTTGAAGGTCATCCCGTTGCAGCAGTTGCTGCTACTGATATTCATATTGCAGAAGAAGCAGCGAAGCTTGTGAAAGTTGAATACGACGTTCTTCCTGCTGTAACAGATCCGATCGAGGCAATGTCTCCAGAAGCTCCACTACTGCATGAGGGTCTTATTGCAACATCTTTATCGGGTTCAGCTGACCAACCCAGCAATATAGCCGGTCATATGGAAGGTGGAAAAGGTGACGTTGAGAAGGGTTTTGCGGAATCAGATGTGGTCATAGAGCGTACTTACAAGACGGCTTTGGTGCATCAGGGTTATATCGAGCCAGAGGCTGAAACGGTTCATTGGCGCGCTGATGGTCATATGGACGTGTGGGCCAACTCTCAGGGTTCTTTTCCTCTGCGACAAAACATGTCGAACCTTCTTGGTGTTGATGTGAGCAAAATTAAAGTAATCCCGCTTGAAGTCGGTGGTGCATTTGGTGCAAAAAATACTCCACGTGTGACTCCTGTGGCGGCGATTTTATCTCGTAAGTCAGGTAAGCCTGTAAAGATTGTGCTCAATCGCGAAGAGGTGCTTAAGGCCACAGGTCCCGCATCTGGTGCAGTTGTCACGGTGAAAATGGGTGCTACCAAGGATGGCATACTCAAAGCAGCTCAATCCCGACTTGTATTTGGTGCAGGGGGGTTTCCAGGATCACCAGTCCTGAGGGGTATGCAGACTATATTTGCCTGTTACCAACCCGAGCATTCCAAGGTAGATGCTTATGATGTGGTAACTAATGCTCCGCGTGTAGCGGCGTATCGTGCCCCTGGAGCTACTGTGGCGACATTCTGTGGTGAATCTACCCTCGACGAACTCGCCTCTGCCATTGGGTACGACCCTATGGATTTTCGAATTAAAAATGCTTCCAAGACTGGTGATTCAAATGTTGATGATGAGGAATACACCCGTATCGGCATTGTTGAAATGCTAGAGCAGGTAAAAAAATCCGATGAATATAATCGGCCTCTAAAGGTAAGTAAAAATGGATGGCCCGTAGGAAGGGGCGTTGGAATTGGTTGGTGGCCTTGTGGAATTGAAATTTCAAGCGCAAGAGTCATGGTTAATCACGATGGGGGAGTTGATGTTTCTATTGGTGCTGTTGATTTACATGGTATTCGTACCGGAACCGCACAGGTAGCGGCTGAAACCCTTGGCATTGAACCTGATGAAGTAAATGTGCATACCGCCGACACCGAGGGCATTCCTTACACGGGCAATGCAGCGGGTTCGCGAATTACACGAACTCTTAGTCAAGCTGTGTTCAAGGCAGGATCGGCGGTTATCACTCAAATGAAAGAAAAGATGGCTGTCAGATTCGGGGTTGACGCCGAATTCGTGGAATATGAAGACGGCTATTTTTATGCCAGAGACAATCAAGATTCAAAGGTGTCGTTTAAGGACGCGGGTACTGCCGTTACGAAGAACGGATCTAACATTGTAGCTACAGCATCTAATGATCCTGGTATGCGACCTGCGAATGGATACGCCATGTCTATTGCTGATGTAGAGGTAGATCCTGAAACAGGTAAGATCCAATTGACGGACTTCACAATCTTTCAAGATGTAGGCAAATGTGTTAATCCGACTCAGGTTGAAAACCAAATGCAGGGTGGTGCTGTCCAGGGCATTGGATGGGCGCTTTCGGAAGAGTACGTTTATGATGATCAGGGTTTGATGCGCAATGCTTCTTTCCTTGATTATCGGATGCCTACAGCCCTCGACCTACCCATGATAGGGACGGTGATTTTAGAGACACCTGCCGATGATGGAGCGTTTGGAATTAGAGGGGTTGGAGAGCCGCCGATTATCGCTCCGCCTGCAGCGATTGCAAACGCCGTCCATGATGCAACTGGCGCACGAATGACGAGCTTGCCAATGAGTCCTGAACGGGTATTCGCAACGATGAATGGATCTTCTTAGATCTATATGAATCTTTTGTGAGTTAATGGAGTAAGCAGTATTGGCCCAAACGGAGTCCGGTTCTTTTCAGGCTGAATGGAACGATCCGGGATTAACCCATCGCCAGGTTCGTCTGACACTGATCGGCGTGATGTTCGCCATGTTCCTTGCCTCCTTGGATCAGACGATTGTTGCTACAGCAATTCCCAGGATCATGGCAGATCTTGATGGTTTCGATCGCGTTACATGGGTTTCAAGCGCATATATTGTGGCTTCAACGTCGGTTGTATTGATTACCGGCGCTGTTTCAGATGTTTACGGTCGTAAGTGGTTGTTTGTGGGTGGCATTTCGATATTTTTGATTGGATCGGTTCTTGCCGCTAGTTCGCAGTCTATGAATGCCCTGATCATATTTCGTGGGATTCAAGGGCTGGGTGGTGGAATGATCATGGCATTATCGTTTGTTACGATTGGCGATCTTTTTCCACCTGCAGAACGAGCCAAATATCAGGGGATCATTGCTGCGATGTTCGGGATTTCTTCTGTTTTAGGTCCGACGCTTGGTGGGGTTATCACAGATCAATTTTCCTGGGAATGGATTTTTCTTGTAAATATTCCATTAGGTATTCCGATCATTCTCTTATTTATCCGACTTTTCCCGAATGCTAAGAAAGGCGGTCCAAAAAGAAAAATTGACGCTGGTGGAGCTGTTCTAATTGTTATGGCGATTGTTCCTGCATTGTTAGGTTTATCTTGGGGTGGCAATCAGTATGAATGGTCTCATCCAGTAGTTTTAGGATCTTTGGCTTTTGGTGCCTTTATGGTGGTTATCTTCGCTTTGTATGAGACTCGGGTGGCTGATCCGATCTTACCTTTGGCTGTGTTCAAGAATCGCGTTGTTGGAATAGCGTTGTTTGTGATTTTATTGACGGGTTTCGCCATGTTTGGCGGTATATTCTTTGTGCCATTGTTGTTTCAGGGGGTTCTTGGTGCATCGCCTACCGCAAGTGGTAGTTTTTTGACACCGATGATGCTGGGAATCGTTTTTGGCGCTGCGATTAGTGGGCAGGTACTGTCCCGCACGGGCGGTCATTATCGCGTACAGGGTATTCTTGGTCTGTCGATAATGGGTTTAGGAACTTTCATGCTTAGTCGTGTGTCAGCAGAAACGACGCACAGTTACGCGCTTATATCGGCTGTAGTCATGGGATTTGGTCTCGGAACTTCTTTTCCGTTGTATACGATCGCCATACAGAATGGAGTGCCGCAACAATTCTTGGGCATTGCTACATCCTCTGCTCAGTTTTTCCGTTCTGTTGGCGGCGCCATAGGTCTTGCTGTGTTTGGGTCCTATATGGTTCGTCGATTCAAGGATGGGATGACGCAAAACCTCCCCAGTGAGGCATCCGAATATGTTCCGCCTCAGTTACTTGATCAGATTACAGGGAATCCAAATGCTCTACTTAGCCCTGAGGCCTCAGATAATCTGACGAACGCGTTTGCTGCTTCTGGTGAATCGGGAGCACTTATTGGCGCACAAGTAGTCGGCTCGATACGGGAATCGTTGGCAGGTGCAGTAGGTGATGTCTTCTTGTTATGTTTTATTTTTGTGCTTCTCGCTGTAGTTGCTACGGCGTTTATACGTGAGGTTCCGTTGCGTGGTCGCAAATCATCTCGATCAAATATAGATCCCATTCATTCCCAAGAAGAAAAATAGCGTAAACCAATTGCTGGCTAGGCTAAGATCTCAGTGATATTTATTCTGCTCGGTTTCGTCTTATAACAATTCCGACAGCGGAGGCTTTTCTGACCGCCCCCGGTTTGCGCACTGTTACCCTAACCGAAAATACACGATCGTCCTCAAGGCAAATATCCGCTATCTTTGCGCCAATAGATTCAACCAGCCCATAATCTGATTTTTCAATTTCGTGGGTTACGGTTTTGGCTATCGTGCGGTAGTTGATCGTGTCTTCAATAGAATCTGAATTACCGGCAGCAGAAAGGTCAGTGTCAATTTCTATGTCTACAGTGATCTGCTGTTTGGTTAAGCGCTCCCATGGGTTAATTCCGATAATGCAATCTAGTTCAAGTCGTTCTATTCTGACTGTGTCGAGAGACTTATCATTGTTTGTTTGCATTAGGAAATAATTCAGACTAGGTATGAGGGCTATCTTTGGCTCAGTTTATGTGGCGACCACCATCGACGTTGATTGTTTCTCCGGTGATGAAATCGTTTTGGATTAACATCATCATCGCGTTGGCCACTTCGTTGAGGGATCCCATTCGATCAGCCGGGCCCAAGTTTATGGCGATCTTGTCACGTGGTCGATCAATGGGTATATCTGAGGGCGGCAATATTGCACCTAATGCAATTTCGTTTACTTGAATATTGGGCGCTAGTGAAAGTGCTAGCGTACGCGTAAGTCCTGTTAGAGCGGATTTTGTAACTCCGTACGCTAAACGAGTTGGACGTGCTTTACGCCAATCGTTGAGATTTATAATTTTGCCAGGAGAGCCATTCGTAAGTTGTTCGTTCATCGATTTTGCTAAAAGAAAAGGTGCTCTTACGTTTATTGCGAAATGGCGATCTAACTCTTGGGCTGAAACTTCTTTCAGCCCCAACTTGTCAAATACCGATGCATTATTAACTATGATTTCAATTGGGCCAAGTTGCTCGTTTACCTGTGTAGCAAGGTCTTCGACTTGAGTAGGATCTTCAAGATCAGCCTTGAAGGTAATGGCTTCGTTGCCCATTGCTTTAATCAGCGAGGCAGTTTCGTCAGCATCCTGCTCTGATTGATTATAGTGGACGGCAACCCGGCAACCTGTGTCACCAAGGGCTAGAGCTAACGCTCGTCCAATACGTCTGCCTGCTCCGGTCACTAACGATACTTTTGCATTTGGATCCATTTGTTCTATTGATTAACTGGATTACGAATGGCGGACGTGTCCCATGAACTCGTCACGAGTTGTTGGATTACGCTTAAAAAGACCACGCACAGCGCTAGTAGTCATGACCGTGTTAGGTTTTTTTACGCCTCGCATTGCCGCGCAAAGGTGCTGTGCTTCGACGACGACTCCAACTCCAATGGGCTTGATTAATTCGTCCATGACCGCTGCGATTTGCTGTGTCATGCGTTCTTGGACCTGTAGCCTCCGTGCAAACATTTCAACTAGACGGGGGATTTTGGATAGCCCGATAATTTGTCGATCAGGAAGGTAACCTACGTGAATCTTTCCGTAGAAGGGAAGTAAGTGATGCTCACAGAGTGAGTAAAAGTCGATATCTTTTAGCACCACCATTTCATCATATTCAACTTCGAACAATGCCCCGTTGAGAAGTTCCGTGGTGTCGACCGTATATCCGGATAGCAGATCGTCGTACATATTTGCGACACGGGTGGGGGTTTTTGCTGTTCCTTCCCCATCGACTGCATCACCAATCGCTGAAAGCAAGACCGATATGCCATTGGCGATATCTTGTTTGGATTGCACATCGAGCAACGTACCGTTTTGGAATTTAATGTTGCTTGAAGCATTCTTTATGGAAGATTCGGAGATCGTCATTATGGAGAGTCCCTACTTTGTAATATACAGCCCTGTAAAAGGATGGGATTTAGTAATGATTATCAAATGCTGCACAACGATAGCCTAATTGACTCTAACCGCCTGATATAGCGGCTATAAAATGAACTTCCTCATTCCCATCAAGCTTATGAAGAAGACCCCGTCGTGTTGCTGTGTGGCCGATTATCGCTGACAGGCCTGGTTTGAGTGCACCGTCTACAATTAGGTGGCGTTTAACACCGGGGTAGTTCGTTTCTAGATTTTCGATTAGTTCTCCAAGGGTACGCGCTCTAAGTTCCACCTGCTCTGCACCGCCTGCATATTTGCGCAGAGCATAAGGGAGGAAGACCGTTGTCATCTTTTACCCACCCTTCATACAGGTTTTAATAACCCTTAATCCCCGTTTGTTATTGCTTCAATAATACGACCTGGCTTTACTGGAAGCTCGTAATAAGACTTGCCTGTTGCTTGTTTGACTGCCTGAGTTGCTGCGGAAAGCGGCGGGCAAATTGGAACTTCGCCGACCCCGCGCACGCCGTACGGATGCAGAGAGTTAGGAACTTCAACCATTATGGTGTCGATCATCGGCAAGTCCAGAGAAGTAGGCATGCGATAGTCTAAGAACGATTTATTGGCCATGAAACCTTCGTCTGTGATGAAGTACTCTTCGTTCAGGGCCCAGCCTAGACCTTGGGCAACTCCACCCTGGATTTGCCCTTCTGCGTATTGTGGATGCACTGCCTTGCCGACGTCTTGGATGGCTGTGTAACGGATAACGTCTGTTTTTCCTGTTGCGAGGTCAACTTCAAGATCGCAGATTTGGACACCGTATGCGTTGCCAGCCTCTGCTAAGTTGACTGATGCGGTAGTTGTGACTGGTCCTCCGGTGGGATCTAGTTTGCCCGCTAATTTTTGAATGCCTATTGAGTCGCCATTTGCACTGAATACGCCGTTATAGAAATTAATATTGTCGGTTTCAGTCTCCCAGAGCTCGGCAACTCGTTCTTTTAATTCTGTGATCAGCTTTTGAGCTGCATTGTAGGCAGCGAGTCCAGTTGTGTAGGTTGTTCGCGATCCGCCGGTTACTCCTGTGAAGCCTATTGAGTCGGTGTCGGGAATACTGGGATGAAAGTCCTCGACTGGAATCCCCAGAACTTCTGCGGCCTGCATAGCGATAGAAGTTCTAGTGCCACCAATATCTGCAGATCCTTCATTCATCATGACTGTTCCATCGTCCTGCAGCATTAAATCGCAAGTCGACTTGCCTCCACCATTCATCCAGTACGCTGATGCTATACCTCGACCGCGTGCCTTCCCCTCAGGAGCATCGCCCAAAGGAGAATTCCAATGATCAGATTCTTTGGCTGCTGCAAGACATTCTTCAAGACCTACTCGAATGAACTGAACACCGTCGCCGCGACGTGTACCTTCGTGGGCTGCGTTATCGAGTCGAAATTGAATTTTGTCCAATCCCAGTTCATCGCAAATTTCATCTATCACGGTCTCGATGGCAAAAGATGCCTGTGGAGATCCAGGTGCTCGGTAAGCGGCAGATTTTGGCTTGTTTACGAGGATGTCGTATCCGGTGATCCTTGAAGCAGGTATGTCATAGCACGCGAAAACACATATTCCAGCCGCCCCAACAGCGGATCCTGGGTATCCGCCTGATTCGAGCATCAGATCGGTGTCGGCTGCAGTAATCTTGCCGTTTTTATTGACACCGATTTTCATTCGTATCTTTCCGCCTGGTGCTGGACCTGAAGCTTCGAATACAGAAGGTCGATCCATAATAAATTTAACGGGCCGTCCACCTGATTTTCGTGACAGGAGCGCGGCTATGGGTGTGAAATAGACTTTCGTCTTACCGCCAAATCCGCCGCCGATTTCAACATAATTAACCTTTACCTTAGATTCTGGGATTCCGAGTAGTCCAGCAGTTTGTGATCTCACGCCGAATGAACCTTGCGTGCTCGACCAAATCGTAATATTACCGTCTTCTGCCCAGATGGCCGTGGCGTTATGTGGTTCTATGTAGCCTTGATGCACCATCGACATTTCGACAGTGCGTTCGATTACAAGGTCTGATTTGTTGAATGCATCTTCGACATCGCCGAATTCGTGTCGAAATATTTTTGCGATATTGGTATTGGAGACTTGTTCATCCAGATGATCCCCGATTAGATCCTCGAGAATAATAGGGGCATTATCTGCCATGGCTGTATCAACGTTTGATACTGGCTGGAGTACTTCGTATTCCACCTTAATTCTGTTGACAGCTTCCTGTGCAGTGTTGCGATCGACTGCAGCTACTGCCGCGACTACGTGACCCTTATAGTGGACTTTGTTCGCCGCCATGATGTTGGCTTGGTCACGCTTAAGGTTTACGGTGTCTTCACCGGCGGAAATTTCTCTTTCATCGGCCAATGGGAAGTCGTTGTTGGTGAGAACAGCGAAGACGCCGTCCATAGATTCGGCAGCCGAGGTGTCTATTCCCTTGATGCGTGCGTGCGTATGCGGGCTACGTAAGACATCTCCCCATATAAGGCCGGGAACTTTTACATCGCCACCGTAAATGGCCCTACCTGTGACTTTGTCTAAGCCATCGTGCCTGATGGGTGTCTTTCCAACTACGTTGTAATTGGTTTTTGTCTCATAGGTTGCAACCATTCGAATTCCTTGTCCGGTTCTGTTATTGGGCTATGGAGTTCTAGTGTAATTCAAAGACATTGCAACGCAAGTGGGCCGGAAAGCTTTAGAGAATTCCGGCCCACTTGCTATTTATCTTTGTTCACATTTTTTCACTTAAGTGCTTCTATAATGCTTCCTGCGTTCATCGGGGTGTCGTACAGCCTGACACCAACGGCATCCTTTATGGCGTTGGCGATAGCAGGGATTGGAGGACAAATCGGAGTTTCTCCGACTCCACGAACCCCGTAGGGGTGTAATGGGTTGGGAACTTCAACCATTACTGTCTCGATCATTGGTAGATCAAGGGTCGTTGGCATGCGGTAGTCGAGGAAGCTTGAGTTTGCCATCGAGCCCTCATCTGTCATGAAGTATTCCTCGTTAAGTGCCCATCCGATTCCTTGAACCGCTCCACCCTGCATCTGTCCTTCGACATACGAAGGGTGAATTGCGGTTCCAACATCCTGAACGGTGGTATAGCGTATGATTTCGGTCTTGCCTGTCTTTATGTCAATTTCTATATCTGCTATATGCATCCCGAAGCCATCACCTGCAGATTCTAAGTCAACGCTTCCCGTGGAATTCGCCGGGCCACCCAGGTCATCCATTTTGCCTGCTAATTCTTTGAATTTAATAGTCTTTTTTAATTCGGATTTAGAGCTGAAGACTCCGTCGTTGAAGTCGACGTCGTTTTCGTCGATATCCCATAGGATTGCAACACGTTTCTTGAGTTCTTCGACAAGGTTGTTTGCCGCAATCCAGCAAGCGTAGCCTGTGGCGTAGGTTGTACGTGATCCACCCGTCACGTCTGTATAGCCGACTGATTCGGTGTTACCTACAGTTGGCCTAACGTCATGTGCACCGATACCCAGAACCTCCGCAACGTGCATGGCCATTGATGTTCGTGATCCACCTATATCGGTCGACCCTTCGGTCAATTGAACGGTGCCATCGCTGTTGAGTGACAGGTTTGCTGAGGATTTTAGACCAATATTGAACCAGTATCCGCTTGCTATGCCTCGCCCGCGTTTCTTGCCCGCCCGAGCCTCACCAATTGGCGAGTTCCAGTGGTCACATGTTGTGGCTGCTTCAAGAACTTCCTGCATGCCTATCTTTGAGAACAGGACTCCGTCGCCACGGCGTGTGCCTTCCTTGGATGCATTGTCGATCCTAAATTGCATCGAGTCCCAACCGGCCTGTTCGCACAATTCGTCTACTGCTGTTTCCATGGCGAATGCCACCTGGGGGGATCCAGGGGCTCGGTACGGTGCCACCTTCGGCTTATTTACTAATATGTCCCAACCATCTATTCGCGTGTTTGGGATTTCATAGGGAGCGTATATACACATCGCTGCCGGCCCTATGAATGCACCGGGATACGCCCCTCCTTCAAACCAGATGTCTGCTGTCGCGCCGATTAGCTTTCCATTTGAATCGGCGCCAAGCTTTATGATCATTCTTGCCCCGGGTGTTGGGCCAGTGGTTTCGAACACGGCGGTTCGTTCCATAACCATTTTGACCGGGCGGCGGGACTTCTTTGAGAGTAAAGCTGCAATCGGTTCTAGGTAGATGGGGATCTTGCCTCCGAATCCTCCTCCGATTTCCAGTGGTGTCACCTTTACAGTGGAAACATCAACCTGAAGGATTCCAGCAATTTGTGTTCGTGCTGGAAATGCCCCTTGGGTGCTTGTCCAGACCCTGATTCGATTTTCTTCGTCCCAAGTTGCGGTGGCGTTATGTGGTTCTATATACCCTTGATGAACCATTTGCATGTTGTATTCACGCTCGATGGTGTGAGCGGCAGAGTTCATGGCGCCTTCGACATCACCGTATTCATCTCTTGTGTGTGTTGCCATATTAGTATTGGTGACATCTTCACCCAGATCGTCCCCAACCAAGTCTTCTAGGAGAACAGGAGCATCTTCGGCTAGAGCGTCAACTACATTTGTGACTGATGGGAGTACTTCATATTCCACAACAACCATTCTCGCGGCTTCCTCAGCTGCATATCTATCGGTCGCCGCTACTGCTGCGACGGGGTGACCCTTGTATAGGACCTTATCGTTCGCCATCAACTTGTTTGAGGCCCATTTGAAGTTGACAGCACCTTCACCTAAGTCGACTAGTTTGTTTGGTGCCTCCGGCATATCGGCACCTGTGATGACCGCAAATACGCCATCCGCTGCCTCCGCCGCTGACGTATCGATAGATTTAATATTGGCGTGGGCGTGCGGGCTTCGCACGCAAACCGCCCAGATCAACCCCGGAAGTTTCATGTCGGCGCCGTATATTGCCCGTCCGGTTACCTTGTCGTAACCATCGTGTCGAATTGGGCGGGTACCAACCACTTTGTAGTCAGTTTTTGGCTTAAATGTTTCGACCATTTTTTCTCTCCAGATCATCCCATGTAGTAGGTGGGGTGCATGTCAGGATTTACTGACATGCACCTAAAATTACGTATTAGTTACTTGCCTTCTGCACTGCTCGCACGATTTTGTCGTAACCGGTGCAACGGCACAGGTTGCCAGCAAGCCAGTGTCGAATTCGATGTTCGCTTGGTGAAGGCTCGTTGTCTAATAAACCTTTCGCGGCTACCAAGAATCCTGGAGTGCATATGCCGCATTGTAGCGCTGCTTCTTCAAGGAAGGTTTGTTGTAGCGGGTGGAGACCTTCACTTGTCGCCATACCCTCGATGGTATCAACGGTCTTTCCGTCAACCTCTGGGCCGAGTACTAAACAGGAGTCTACGATTCGACCGTCTAAGCTAACCGTGCAGGCGCCACAGTTTCCATCTAAGCAGCCTTCTTTTGTTCCTGTAAGCCCGATTAGCTCACGGAGTGTATCGAGTAGGCTCATGTACGGCGGTACGAGCAACTCGTGCTCTTGACCGTTGATTGTCGTTGTGACGTGAACCTTACTAGGGGATGTTTTAGTCATATGTTTTTTTAGCCTCTTGCCCGTTCAACAGCCTGATTGATCATTCGGCCTGAGAGCACTTCTATCAGTTGTTTTCGCTGGTTGATTGTTCCACGCATGTCTGTGATCGGACTGGCAGCATCTCTGGCGAGATTCGCAGCGGTATCAATTATTTTGTCATCGACCGGCTTTCCGGCCATGCTGTCACCAGCCTCTGTTGCCAGTATGGGTGTCGGACCGACCGCCGATAGTGCGATTCTGGCACTTTCGAAGTTATTGCCCGAGTCATCTAGTACAACATAGACTCCGACTCCAGCCACCGCGATGTCCATCTCATTACGAGGGATAAACCGTGTGTAAGCAGCTCCAGAATTCGGTGCAGGTTTTGGAACCTCGATACTAACGAGAAGTTCACCGGGTTTAAGCACCGTGCGGCTTGGCCCTGTGCAGAATTCTTCAACCGGAACTTCACGAGTTCCGCTAGGTCCTGCGATTCGGGCGATCGCGCTGTACACAATTAGCGCAGGAATTCCATCACCAGATGGAGCTGCGTTGCAAAGGTTACCGCCTAAGCCCGCACGAGATTGGATTTGGATCCCACCGATGATGGATGCTCCATCAATTATTCCTGGGTATTCATCAGCGATTTCACTGTTTTCATACACTTGGTAGCATGGCACGCCCGCGCCAATGCTCAATCCATTTTTTCCGATCGTAAGATTCATAAGCTCGGGAATGTTCTTGATGTCGACCACCGCGTCTAATTCCCAGGCGTTGGCCCGAGCTTTTACTAATAGGTCGGTACCACCGGCGAATGGACGCGCTCGATCACCATGTTCGTTAAGCACGGTCACGGCTTCTTCAACCGTGTTTGGGGCAACGTATGCAAACGGATGCAAGGGCCCTCTCCTTTCAAGTGTTTATTCAGAATATTCAAGCTGGCAACACTGGAATAACAGCAAGAAAACCCGGTGCTGGGTGTCTATCTAGCAACATCGTGACGATGTACTGATAGCGAGAGCGCTCATTATGCCGGTAATAGGGGGTTTATGGCAACTAATGAATGTGGTTTAACGGAGAAAAGATGTGATGAAAATCTAAAGATTAGCTTGTACTTTGCGTTTTATTATCGAGGTCTCTTTCTTGTGTTGAGTTACCTGCAAATTTGGGTTTTGACCTGAAACCGAAACTACGTAACAGGCTCTGTCCTACATATAGCGTTGCGATAATTGCTATTGAACCACCCAGAGTCATGGCGAACGGTGCATCGAATCTCTGTGCTAAATAACCCATTAGTAAACCTCCCAGAGCAGATGCTCCCCAGGTGAGTTGATTGATACTCATAACACGGCCGCGGAATTCTTCGTCGACCAGAGTTTGTACGACTGTGGTGTTCATCGTTCCCATTAAGACTTTGAATCCACCAATCACACCCGCTATAACGACTGCTAAATCCAGCACGTTGGCTTGTGCAAAGGCGATTTGCGCAACACCAAGTCCGACGCCGCCAACTGTAAGGTAAAGTGCAGGTCGGACTCGATTACCGATCAGTGTGATTGCAACCGTGGCAATCAATCCTCCAATTCCCACTCCTAATAGAAGTTGGCCATAAACTCCAAGGCCGCCCTGGAAGATCTCATCAGTGAATACTGGAAGAAGAGTGTCGAATGATGTTCCAAATACTCCCAGTGTGACGCCAAGTAATATCACGGAAAATATAGACCGTTGTTTTTTGAGGTAGGCGAATCCCTCTATTAATCCTGCTAACGCAGTTCTAGTTGTAGCTGTTACTTTGTGACCTTTTGTCTGCATCATGAAAAGGGTTATGACGGTTAGTACATAAGACCCACCTATAATGTAGAACAGTCCTTCAAGCCCCCAATTTGAAACGAGCGGTTCAATTAGAATCGGACCGATAATTGCTGCTGCGCCAAAGACGATTGAATAGAGTGCTATTGCTCCACCCAGATGATCTTTGGGAACGATCGAGGCCACCATTGCAGATCTCGAAGGTATATCGAAAGCTAGCAGTGTCCCGGTCACCGATGAGATAACTAGAATATGCCACGGCTCAACAGCTCCGCTTTGGATTAGTATTCCCGTACCAAATGTTGCTACTGCAAACATTAATCGGGTGAATCGGACAATTTTTAAGCGGTTGAACCTATCTGCGAGAACACCTCCCCACATAGAGAAAATCAGAACCGGGGCCAAGTTTGCTGTAGCGACAAGCCCCAGCATGACTTCTGAGCCTGTAAGTGTTCGCATTAGAAAAAGACGACCGTAAACAAGAGACCACATACCAATATTGGAGAAAGCCGCAGCCACCCAGAATAGCCGGTATTCGCGGTATTTGAAGGCAGAGTAACTGGTTCCTGAAAGAATACTTATATGCACTATGTGATCGGCTTTTCAGTCACCGTACCTGGAACTACAGTTTTTGTGCTGTGCAGATACATGCTCTCGAGTAGTGAGTGTTGTTCAGAGTGAATTGAGTTGCTCCCCGCCAAGGACATGTAGGTGAAGATGATCGACAATTTGACCTGCATTTACTCCTTGATTTACGGTAACTCTATAACCGTCTTCTGCTGTACCCAATTGTTCGGCCACTTTAGCTGCTACACGCATCAAATGTCCAAGAAGTTTTTCGTATCGCTTTGTCGTCTCTTTTAGATAAGTGATGTGTTCTCGAGGGATCACCAGCACGTGGACGTTTGCCACTGGATTAATGTCATTGAATGCAATGCAATGGTCATCGGAATAAATGTTCGTTGAAGGTAATTCTCCTTCGACGATACTGCAGAATATACATTTAGGTTGATCCACCTGATTATTATCCTCTAATTGTGATGATTAGGATCACCATCTAAACCCGTCGTTTTTATAGCCCCATTGCGTCAGCGAGATTTGATTTATGAAAATTTGCATCGCCGTAGTCAGTTTTCCATGCCAGCGCTCTTCGAGTGTAAAGATGTAAATCGTGTTCCCAAGTGAAACCAATTGCACCGTGACACTGATGCGCTGTCCAGCACAGGGCTGAAATTTTCTCGCTGGCAGCGATTTTTGCCTGTGCGGCTCTTTCGTAGGAGTATCCGTTACGTGAGAAACTGTAAGCGGCCGAGTGTGCAAGATGGTTTACTTGCTTGGCAGCTATGGCCATTTCAGCAAGATGGTGTTGGACAGCTTGAAATGCACCGATTGGCTGCCCGAATTGTTCACGGTTAGCTGCGTAACTGACCGTAGTGTTTAAAACGGCCTTGCCGAGACCGGCAAGTTGCGCAGCTCGGGCTACTCCGCCGGCAGAAACTAATTCTTCAACAGCTTTAATGGCTTTATTACCCTTTGCAACGATATTTACTTCAGGCACGAGTACCTCATTGAAAGTTATGGAAGATACTGGAACTCCTGCAGCATGATCTATTGGAGTTTGGTGGACGCCTGCAGCTTTCCATATCGGTATTGTGACTAGGGCAGGCTGACCGTTGTCCAGTCTGATTGTTGCTAATGAGTGAGTAGCCTGTTGAGCAAATGCTACGAATCTTTTCTCGCCTGTTATTACAAGGTTAGTACCAGATTTGGTGGCTGCGACTGTTGTAGAAGACGTGTCCCAGGAACCATTTCGCTCGACAATCGACGGTGTCAATAAAATGTCACCGGATACAATTTGTGGAAGGATTTCTGACTTCATGGATTCTGAACCATATCGTTCGATAATCCACGAAGTGATCGCAGATTCGACCATTGGGACAGGCGCTAGAGTCGCCCCCAGTTCTTCCAGTAGCACGGCGAGGTCACCAAAAGAAAAACCGGCCCCACCAAACTCCTCAGGAATTATAAGTGCAGGCCAGCCGAGTTCTAACATCCTTTTCCATAAGTCCTCAAGAGCATCGTAATTGCCTGATGCTACAGCGCGAATCGTCTCTGAATTAGATTCGTCTTTTAAAAACTCTTTTGCTGAACGCCGAATAAGCTCTTGTGTTTCCGTAAGTCCGAAATCCATGTTTATGTTTACTTCCTGGGAAGTCCCAAGCCTCGCTGCGCTATGATGTTTTTTTGAATCTCGTTGGTTCCAGCGAGAATTGGTCCAGAGGCATAGAACATCCTCATCTTTAGAAAACGTCCTTCTAGTTCCGATTGGCTGGACCCGGGCTCAAGTACTCCGTACATTCCTAGTAACTCGACTCCATAGTCAAGTACCTTTGTGTAGATTTCTGTAGCTGCAACTTTGCTCATCGACGCTTCTGAAGACGGAACTTCGCCTTGTCCTTGTCGCCATGCGACATCGAAACACATGAGTCGGGCAGCTTCTATTTCAGTTTTTAATTCTGCTAAATTACTTCGAACTATTGGGTCTGAACTAATGGTTCCTATGATTGGATCATTACCTGACACATAATCGACAAGTTCTTCTAAAGCGGCACGAGCCCAGGCTGCATAGTCGATACCAGATCTTTCGAAGTTCAATACCGTCATCCCAACTCGCCAGCCATCGTTTAAATCTCCAACAAGATTTTCTTTTGGGACAGACACCTCGTTAAATATCACTTGATTGAAACTATGTACGCCAGCCATGTTAATGATCGGCTGTATTTCGACTCCAGGAGATTTCATGTCGACCATAATCAAGCTGATTCCCTTATGTGGCGGAGAGTCAGGATCTGTTCTTACTAACATGAACATCATGTCGGCTCGGTGGGCGAGGGAAGTCCAAATCTTTGCCCCAGTTACCGTAAAGTGATCACCATTGTCGATGGCTTTTGTTTGCAAGGATGCCAGATCTGAACCAGAGTTTGGCTCAGAGTACCCCTGACACCACTGAATCTCACCGCGTGCTATTGAGCCGAGGTATTCAATGCGTTGATCTTCCGATCCAAATCGCATAAGAGTTGGTCCAAACATCCGTGTACCAAATCGGTCGTGTCCTGGCGCCCTTCGGTACGCCATTTCCTCAGCGAATATGGTGTTCATCATAGGTGATGAATCTGAGCCTCCATATTTTTTTGGCCAGCTCATAACCAGCCAACCTCGACCGGCTAGTCCCTGCTTGATTTTTTGGTTTAGGTCCCAGTGGTCATCTCGTGATTCATCTGCAGGGCCTTGCCAGTCATCAGGCAACGCGTTGTCGAGAAACGCGCTCAGGTCACGTTTGAAATCAGATTCTTCCGCAGTGAACTCAAAACGCAATGTTTGTGCATTCCATTCGGGAGTAGACCGGACTAAACATGTGTCAATTTCTAACAGCTAGACACGTAATGGTTTTTTCAATTCCTTGTATGCGGTGCATACCGTCACTGATCAGATCACCGATACTTGCTAGATCTTCCGCTTCTGCTAAAGCGATAATGTTGAAGGGCCCGGTCACTGTGTCGACAGATGTAATCATTTTCAAGCCTTCTAGGGCCTGTGCGACTTCTGCTGTCTTGCCGACCGTTGTCTCAATTAGGATGTACACACGTGTAGTCAAGTCTTCTCTCCGCTGATCAATGGCGCAATCCTATTCGGACATTGATGCAAGTGTCAAAGCGGACAGACTACATGTAAGCCGCGTGCATGGTACGGATAAAAGAGACTTAGATTGCCGATGAGATCTATTTTGATTACATAGGAACTTCAAGTCTTCGTACCGTTGCCGATGGACGAGACTCGAAGTAGGTTGAATTATATGTAGCGGGTCGTTGAGTAGCCTGGGCAACCTGTGCTGCATCGTACATCAGGCGTTGGGCGGGCACAGGTGAATCTGCTTGTGGCGTCACGGGGCCAGAGTCTGCGAGTCGCCTTGGCGTGAACCCTTGGGTTCGCGTCGATTTTATTTCGCTTTCACTGCTCTGTTCGAACGGGAAATTCGAACTAACAGCCAGCATTGTTAGGATGGTCACAGATGCGCCTCGAGGTGCGTACATGCCCGTCTCCCATTCGCTGATGGTCTGCTGTCTAATGCCGATTTCTCGCGATAGTGCAGTTTGCGAAAGTTCCAGGTGGGAACGCAGCGCTCGGATATTATCTGCTTGCCATTTAAAGTCGGTTGGAGGTCCTTGTCGTGTCAACATAAATAGCAAGCTACAATGCTTTTTTTCTTAAGCCCTAGCGTTTTTTTTACACGGTTGGGCGAATTCTGCAAACGTTAGATCACTCGTAATTAGTGTCTAATAAAGTTGTTTTGACAGTTATCAATCTAAGTTAAGCATGGCTTCGAAGTGATCGGGATCATCAAAAGGTCCGACAATAGCGAGTACAAGATTCTCTGATTTGATGACTCTGTTGGCAGCTCGCTTGATGTCTTCTTGGGTTACGGATGAGATGTTTGCGATGACTTCATCGACTGACTGTACTTCACCACGAATGAGCTCTTGTATACCCAGGAAGCTTGATACAGCTCGGCTTTCCTCCATTCGCAGCATCATCCTGCCCTTTGTCAGTTGCAAGGCTTGTGTCCATTCTGCTTCAGTGACACCATCGCGCATTTTACCTAGTTCCTTCAAAATCACCGGAATAGCCTCATCAACTCGATTCGGGTCGATACCAGATTCAACCACGAACGCACCGCAGTTGCTGTAAAAATGAGCACCGCTATGTATGTCATATGCGAGTCCGCGTTGCTCGCGAACTTCTTCGAAAAGGCGGCTACTCATAGTTTCTCCGAGGACCACCGACATAATTGAAAGTGCATGACGATCGGGATCGTCATTTGCAAATCCGGCAAGTCCGATTGCAAGATGTGCCTGTTCCGTTGGACGGTGTTCTAATGCAACTCGCTTTGAAAGGACTTTTTTCTCGTGAGGAAACATGGGGAGTATTTTTCCATCATGAAGGCTCCCGAGAGATCCGGTGATCTGATCAACAACCTCCTGATGTTCGATATTTCCTGCGATGGCGATGACTGTGTTAGATCCGACGTATTGAGTTTCCAGGTATTTGCACATGTCATCTCGTGAAATTGACGCGACTGATTCGACAGAACCCGCGATGTCACGTCCCATCGGTTGGTCGGGCCACAACAGATCATCCAGCATCATCGAGACTCGTGCACCAGGAGAGTCAAAAGAGGCGCGTATTTCTTCGTATACCACCTGCTTTTCTTTGGCGATGTCTTCCTCTCGGAACAGGGAGTTGAGGGTCATGTCAGATAACAGGTCTATACCATCTCGGTAATTTGGCTGGGCAAGACGGCACCAATACCCGGTCACTTCTCGATCTGTAAATGCGTTCAACGTACCGCCCACTCCTTCGATCACTTCTGAAATATCCCTTGGAGTAGGTCGTTTAGGCGTGCCTTTGAATAGCATGTGTTCGAATAGGTGAGAGGCTCCTGCGAGTTCGGGAGTCTCATATCTCGAACCAGCGCCAAAGAGGAAAATGATGCTTACAGCATTAGTGTGTCTAAAACTGCTGGAGAGAACGCGTATGCCATTGGGCAGCACAGTTCGATTAAAAGAGCTGGAGACAAGTTGCTGGGATGGGGATGTTTTCAACGGAAGATTTTTACTTTCTATATGTTGTCCATGCGCTTAAAAACGCCAAGATCAAGCGTAGGTGCGATTAGGTCACGGGTCAAACTTCTTTAGATTTCGACTGTTAGATTCATGATTAGGTGTTTTGATGGAATCGTTCGTGCAGCGAGCAGGTGGTGCCCGACGTTAGAATTCTCATTCATGAACGATTTACAGGATGCTAAATCTCAGGACGTCGCACAAAGGGATGTGGGAACTCCCGATATTGAAGCTCGCCAGATTTCTGACTTAGGTACAAGTAACCAGCCATCGGGCAAATCTAAGTTTGGGTTTTCGACGTGGAAAATTTTAGCCCTGATTTTGTTGCTAGCTTTGGTACTTCGGTTATGGGGAATTGACTGGGATCAAGGAGGTCTTTTTCATCCAGATGAGAGGGCCTTTTTATCCCAGGTGTACGATCTTCAATTCCCAGAAGGTGAAGAATGGTCTAACGTCTTCGATCCCGATGAAAGCACTCTTAATCCGGGATCCTTTAATTGGGGCAGTCTACCTCACTACGCGCTCAAGTCGGTTCATTATCTCGTCGCCCCATACAAATGGATGAGTGTTTTCGATTTGCGTTACGCCGGGCGTGCGCTTTCGGCCGTTTCAGATACCTTCACGGTTTTGCTCATTTTTATGATTGGTCGCACAGTCTTTAGTTCCAGGGTTGGTCTCTTGGCAGCTTTGTTGTCAGCGATTGCTGTCCAGCAGATCCAACTAAGCCATTTCTTTGCCGTTGACACTTTCATGACGACATTCATTGTCGCCACAATTTTTTATTCCATCCGTGTTGCGAAAGAGGGTCGTCGTAGCGATACAGTTTTGAGCGCGGTCATGTTTGGTATGGCAGTTGCTACTAAATTCTCAGTTTTGCCATTGGGATTGGCACTTGTTTTCGCTCATTTGATATTTGCAACATCTCGCAAAGGCGATCGATATGACTCATCTGGTGTAGTCCCCGGCGAAGCAACCAATCATCGTCGTATTGCTTATCAGAACCTATTAATTACTGCTGCGGTTTTTTTCGTGGTTTTGATAGTTGTTCAGCCTTATATGTTCATAGATTTCAAAACTTATATCGACAACATTTCAACCCAAGGGCAGATGGTTCGTAGAGAGGTGGATTTTCCGTTTACCCGTCAATATGCGGACACCCCACGGTATTTTTACCAGATAGTCCAACTTGGAACCTGGGGGCTTGGTCCGGCCTTGGGAATAACGGTTTGGCTCGGTTTGATTGGTTCGGCTATTGCCGGAGTACTGGCGCAAAGAAAGGTTGATCTTGTAATACTCGCCTGGGTGATTCCTTACTTGTTGATTACGGGTTGGTTTGATGTGAAGTTCATGCGTTACATGATGCCCATAACTCCGTTTCTCATTCTGTATGGTGCCCGTTTTCTTTGGTGGATTTTCGAAGTGATCAAGTCTTTGCAACCTTCAAAACGTTGGTTGCAAGCATTACCAATTGGATTGGTTTTGTTGTTCACCGTTCATTACTCGCTGTCATTCATGAGCGTGTACTCAGGTCCGCATCCAGTAAACGAGGTTTCTAACTGGCTTAGGAGTAACGCTGATTCTGGTTCTCAAGTTGTGCAAGAGCATTGGGAAGAGGGAATACCAGGGGTTGTTGGTTTGCGTATGCATGAGAGGGCTGAACTCTACAACGATGAGAATTATAAAAAGTTCGACAAACTGACCACCCTGCTTTCGGAATCTGACTATTTTGTTCTGTTAAGTAACAGGCTTTACGCAACTATCCCTCGACTATCCGAACGTTATCCCGTCACATCCATCTTTTACGAGAAACTTTTTTCTGGCGAACTTGGATATGAAATGGCGTATTCAAGTGGACGTCATATTGGAGGACTGGGTGTTGACTACTATGAGGATCCATTTGCCAGGGTGGATTTTGGTCCGCCTGAGCAGTTTCGTCCACCATCTGAGGGATTGTTTAATATTGGTTTCGGATGGGCGGACGAAAGCTTCTCAGTTTATGAGCATCCTCAAACCTTTATCTTCGCTAATGAAGGTCGTTTTACGAGGCAGCAGCTGAGTGAGGAAATCGGCTCTGCAGACCTGAAAGGGAGTCATCTCCAAAAAAGTGGTACGGGTTTGCTACTTTCTGAGGGCGATGTGTTGTCCCAGCAATCTGGGGGGACCTGGAGTTCGATTTTCTTTTCACGTTGGTTACCGGATTGGATTACTCCGGTTGTTTGGTACGTGGCCGCTCAGCTGTTTGCTTTTATCGTCCTGCCTATAGCGTTTGTAGTTTTTAGACCATGGCCTGATCGCGGGTATCTTTTCGCTAAGCCACTAGGTTTGGTTCTAGTGGCAACGGTTACATGGCTTTTGGTCAGCACGAACATTGTTTCGTTCAGTTTTTCCGCAGTATTGATTGGTGTTTTGATACTTGCCGGTATTTCATTGTTGACCCATCGCTTCATCGGAAATGATCTCGTGAGTCATATCAGATCCAATCTGCACAGAATAGTTTGGATGGAGATGTTGTTGATCGTGGCTTTTGTAGGGTTCTTGCTCGTGCGTGCGGCCAACCCTGATTTGTGGCACCCGTGGAAAGGTGGAGAGAAGCCCATGGACTTCGCCTACCTCAATGCTGTGGTGAAGTCATCAACAGTACCGCCTTACGATCCGTGGTACGCAGGCGGTTATTTGAATTATTACTATTTTGGGCAGTTCATGGTCGCTTCTTTAATTCGCTTTACAGGGATTGTGCCGTCCGTGGCATATAACCTTGCCATTCCATGGCTGTTTGCGCTCACGGCTGGGGGTGTGTTCTCGATTGTTTATGGATTAGCGGAATTGACTTTGCGTGCAAAACGGGTCCCTCCATGGTCACGTAGGTCCCCGATTTATGCAGGTCTGTTCGGTGTCTTGTTTGTAGCGGTGGCTGGAAATATCGATGGGCTTATTCAAGTATTTCAGGGAGCAGCCAGAGTATTTTTTCAAGATGCCGCTTTTGGGCAATTCGATTTTTGGAGAAGTTCTAGAATGATGGCGCCCGATTCACTGGGGCATGAAATTACAGAATTTCCCTTTTTCACGTTCCTTTTTGCTGATCTACATGCGCATTTGATCGCTATTCCGGTGGCAATAACAGCTCTTGGAGCAGCAGCAGCAGCATTCCTACGTATCGGCAGGAACCGATCCAAAATCGAAACATTGGTCGGCCTGACGGTGATTGGAATTCTGGTGGGGTCACTCCGAACCATTAATGCTTGGGATTTTCCGACGCAATTGATACTTACAGGTACTTTTCTGATAGGCGGGCAGCTATTGAATTCCCGCAGAGTTTTCTTAGAGGGATTGATAATCGGTGTAGCGAGCACAACGTTTGTAATCGTTGTTGGATACGTTGTTTATTTGCCGTTTCACGCAAGCTTTGAACTGTTCAATAACGGAGTCGTCAAGAGTGAGTTTACAACCGAGCTATGGCGTTACATTCTCATAAATTCTATCTTTGTATTTTTGATCATTAGTTGGCTCGTTTTTATGTTGAGAGAGCGTCTTTATCATGCGTTTACATTGGTTGCTAATCCACCTATGCCAGGATCAGGTTTAACAGGTTGGACGTGGCAGGTCCTGATGATTTTTATTTTGGCGGTGGTTGCCTCTCTTGCTGCGACAGGTTTTGCTGTGATCGCATTTGCTTTGATGATTGGTGCATCTGTGTTCGCTGCCGGCCTGGTCGCATATCGATCCGGTATTTCCGGGAGCAGGTATTCGTTAGTGGCAGTTGGGTTCGTCGTCATGGCTATGGCGCTGGCGATTGGCGTGGATATATTTACTGTGAAAGACGATATCGGCCGTATGAACACGGTGTTTAAGTTTTACTTGCAGGCCTGGGTCTTACTTGGCATAGCTTCCGCGTATTTTCTCTGGGTGCTGGCTGATGCGCGTAAGTTGTCGTTGAGTGGTGTTCGACCGGGTAGAGGTATTTGGATGGGTTTGCTTGCGATCTTAGTTGTAGGGGTGATGGTGTATCCGATTCTTGGGACCAGAGATCGCAATAGCACCAGATTTGATATGTCTGGTTTGGGTTTGGATGGTATGGCTTATATGGAATCTGTCACGTATCAAAATGACGGAACACCGTTGACATTGAAATACGACCTTGAGGCGATTGAGTGGATGCAAGAGAATGTTGAGGGATCGCCGGTGATTATTGAGGGTTTGACCGATTTGTACCGCTGGGGTAATCGAGTGTCCATATATACCGGATTACCTGCTGTGATTGGTTGGGATTGGCATCAGCGTCAACAGCGAGTGAAATATGCTTCGAGCGTCTCTGAACGAAGAGATGAGGTTGATAGTTTTTATGATACGCCGCTTAGAAGCTCTGCATTGAAAATCCTTAACAAATACCAAGTGAAGTATGTTTATATCGGTGAACTAGAACGAGCTAAATATGGAACTGCAGGGATAGCTAAATTCAAGAGCATGGTGGCTGATGGACTTGTCCAAGTGTATCCGGAAAATGGATCAGATATGGAGACGCCGGTTGTGATATATAAGTATGTTCCAATAGCGTCTGTTTCAAGCCGGAATATTAACTAACTCGTTGTGGTGGCATCTTCGGGGACGATCAGTCCGTAGTCATCGTCGTGTCGTCGATATACAACATTGATCTCTTTGGTTTCCTTATTGCGGAACATATAGAAATTGTGTCCCAACAGCTCCATATTTGCTGCTGCGTCTTCAACTGATTCGGGAACGACTGGGTGCCTTTTTGTTCGAACCAGCCGTCCGTGGTCTAGGGTTGTTACAGAGGTTTCATCAACTTCTGCAACGGAGGCTTGAGCTAATTGTTCAGCAATAGCCAGCCCTAGTCCGCCTTCGGAGGAACGTCGGGTTTTACTGGAATATCGGTTTTTGTAGCGACTGATCTGCCTGGTTACCGCGTCTGAGACATGATCGATAGCTGTGTATGGTGAATCGCCGCGTGTTTCGCCACGAATAACTCCTCGGTTCAATCTAATAGTGACTTCAGCAATGAATCGTTCATTTTCCTTCTTGGTCTGTTCTTTTCGTATTTGTAGAAAAACAGGTACCTGGTCACGAAATCTTCTATCAAGAATACTTAATCGCTTTTCGGCGTACTTTTTGATTGGGTCGGTGAGGGTAGTGTTGTTAGCTGTAATTGTTAGTTCCAAGTGTTTTCCAATTCAAATTCTGACGTTGTATTCAAGGGTAGTTGTGGATTCTCAGGTTTGATTGTTTATTCTATTGCGTCCCAAGCTTCCTAGTATTTGCGGGCTACAAGAATTGAGGTTTAGTAATTTTGCGTGCAGTGCATTAAGCTGGGCTAAGACATTCACTGGAGGCCTCTTTCAGAGAGCAAATTTGAAATTACTGAAACATGAGTGGTATAAAAGCCGTTTTTTTTGACCTATATGGCACTCTTGCTGGTTTTGATCCTCCTCGAGAGGATATACAGATGCGCGCTGCGGAAAAATTTGGTTTTGTTCTGACAAAGAACGGAATAGATTCTGGATACCATATTGCTGATCAGTTTATGACTCGGCAGAACGTTACCAAACCTGTTCGAACTTTGAACACCGACGAACGGAGTGCTTTCTTTTCTAAATATGAACAACTGGTACTAAAAGGCGCAGGGCACAGTGTTGAATTGGATGTTGCTGAAAAAATTTGGAGGGAGATTAGTAAACAACAATATCGTTTGACTTTATTTCCCGATGTGATTACCGGACTTGGTCGGCTTAGAGAGCGCGGTTTGATCCTTGCGGTCATATCAAATATGAATCAAACGAGTGAACTTTTGTGTGAGGAGATGAATCTCACGGGGCATGTTGATTTCGCAGTAACATCTGGTGAGACGGGTTTTGAAAAACCAGACTCTCGAATATTCCAGGTGGCTCTTTTGAAAGCTGACGTACTTGCAGAGGAGGCGGTATTCATTGGGGATCAACTTGATTCTGATATACGAGGTGCTCAAAATGCAGGCATGCATCCGATATTGATGGATCGGTACGGGGGACATTCTCATTATCAGATTCATCCTCGGGCTGTCGATATGGACACAGCCATTGCACTTATTTCGTGATGCTTAGCGTCAATACCCCGTATCATCTTCGCCGTCAATCAGCCGTACCAAAAAAAGAAATGAGATCTAGCTGACATGAAAATCGAACGAGTCGAATCGATCCTGGCCGGTAACCGTCAGATAGTTCAGGTCATCACTGATAATGGGTTGATGGGGGTAGGTCAGTCTGCGTGTTGGGGTTATCTTGAAGCTACCGACGCAGTTGTGAAGAAATTTGCTGATTATCTTGTCGGAAAAGACCCGCTAGATATAGAACATCATTGGCAGTATATGTATCGCATGGGGCCATTCCGCGGTTCGGTTATCTCAGGTGCCGTAAGTGCCATTGACATTGCACTTTGGGACATAAAAGGTAAGACACTAGAAGCCCCTGTTTGGCAACTTTTGGGTGGCAAAGTGAGAGATAAGATTAGACTTCATTTACTTATGGGGGGAATTCGCCCTGATGCCGCCGAGCAAGGTGCTACTGCTGAAGGCCTTCGATTGAATGCCCGAGATGCTGCCGAAGAAGGCTATACCGCCATTAAAACTGATCCCTTGCCTGATGGTTTTCAATCCATGACGCTTTCGCGGTTGATCCATGACACGCGAGAGAATGTAGCTGCAATGCGCGAAGGAGCTGGTCTAGATGTGGATATCATTCTTGAAATACATCGGAAACTGACCCCGATGAACGCTATAGCTCTTGCGGAGCATTTATTTGAATTCAGCCCATTGTTTTACGAAGATCCTGTGCAGATAGATTCGATTAAATCGCAGGGAGAAATAGCAAAACGCACTAAACTTCCCGTAGCCAACGGTGAACGGATGCACTCCATCTGGGAGTTTAGAGAGCTGTTTGAAGCTGGAGGCAGCCAATATGCAAGGCCTGATCTTGGGCTTGGGGGCGGAATAACCAGTGTGAAGAAGATTGCCGGTATTGCTGAATCGTACCATTCAGCCCTTGTCACCCATAATTTTTTGGGGCCGGTGTTGACAGCTGCCGCTTGTAATGTAGATGCTTCCATTCCTAATTTCCTTACACAGGAATATTCAATGGAAGATGAGCAACCGTTCAATGCGATATTTAACTCTTCGTGGAAAAGGAATGGGGGTTTTATTGCGGTTCCAGATACTCCTGGAATCGGGATAGACCTTGAAGTGGAATCATTGAAGTCACAACCGTACGTATCACGTGACTTACAGGTTATTCCTATGCGAACCGACGGCTCAGTTGGCTACTCGGTCTAGTGTTTTGCATCTATTTAAGTTGAATATTGATGCCTCAGAATAAACAGATGGCTAGTCTCATTGAGACTAAACTTTCGGCCGCGCTATTTAGAGAATGCCTGGCCTTAGTTGAAGATGGGATTGCTTCACCGGAAGATATCGATACGGTGGTCAAAAACACTATTGGACGTAGACTGGCCGTTGGTGGCCCATTCGAGATCTGGGAGCAGATTGGATGGGACTTGGTTCAAACAATTGCAGGAGAACTTTTCAAAGAGATTTCGAATTCTGAAGAGCCGATGGATCTATTAAGAAATCGAGTCAACTCTGGTCAATTGGGCGTTGAGACTGGTAGCGGGTTTTATGAGTGGTCCAAAGAAGATATTGTTGAAATACGTCAGCGATTTGATGGTTCAGGAACGGAAGATTCAATTGGTGGTGTTCACCAGTGACAACACCCCATGACATAAAAAAAATTGCAGTGCTGGGTGCTGGATTAATGGGCCACGGAATAGCGCTTGAGCTCGCAGCGCACCATCGGTCCGTCCATCTTTATGATGTATCCGAACAATTGCTGGATAAAGCTGTTAATCGTTGCCGTGTCGGGTTGAAAGCGTTAAACCAGGCAGGCCTAATTTCCTTCGACGAAATCGAGACTTCTATATCTCGGATTTCGATCAGCTTAAACTTGAGTGAAACAGTAGAGAATACCGATCTCGTGATCGAAGCTGTTTCGGAGAATCTTGATCTCAAGCGCTCCTTATTTAGTAAAGTCGACAAAATAGCTCCGTCCAACGCAGTACTAGTTTCGAATACGTCTACTTTTCTACCAAGTGCACTAGCTGTGGCCACGCAGCGTCCACTTCAAGTTGCGGGTGTTCATTACTACAATCCCCCTCATTTACTCCCTGGGGTGGAGATAATAAAAGGGCCTGAAACATCCGACGATACGGTTGAATTGCTAACAGGGTTTTACAGATCGATCGGTAAGAGGCCCGCATTAATTCATAAAGAAATCCAAGGTTTTATTGGAAATCGTTTGCAAGCTGCTCTACTTCGTGAAGCGATGTCAATTGTTACAAGTGGGCATGCTACAGCGCCTGAGATTGACCAGGTAGTTAGATCAAGAATGGGCAAGCGACTATCCGTAGCAGGGCCATTCGAGCTAGCTGATAATCAGGGCCTAGACTCTGTGCTTGCTTTGGCTGAAAGCGAATTTCCTCTGTTGGCCAAAGATCGGTCGTTGCCGGGTGTTTTGATGGATAAGATCCACGCCGGAGATCTTGGAGTGAAGACAGGGAGAGGATTTTATGATTGGACAGTAGAATCTATTGAGGCATGGCGAAAAAATATGGCTGACTCACTTATCCATATGGCTACCCATGACCGGTAGCGGTCAGCTATGCATCGCGGTACGCTCCAGAGATACATTTTTCAACTTGGAGTGAATTTTGACCGACATCGCACCTAATCCGCACCGTCTTCCATACTCAGTGGTGCCCTCGCATTACCGCATCAAACTTGAGCCGAATCTTGAAAAGGCCACCTTTATCGGTAGCGTTGAGATAGAGGTAGAAGTTGATCATCCCACCGATACCATACAGATGAATGCAGCGGATCTCCTGATTCAATCAGCAAGAGTTGTTGATTCGGTTGGTTCAAATACCGAGGCGGCCGGTATTGCCCTAGATGCAGAAATGGAACGACTCACACTCAGCTTTGATTCTCAGATCTCTTCAGGTCCGCATACAATCGTTGCTGAGTTCACCGGCGTCTTGAACGACCAGTTACACGGGTTTTACCGTTCAACGTTTACAGACGATGATGGCGTCGATCATACGATTGCCACAACTCAATTCGAAAGCACCCACGCGCGCCGTGCATTTCCGTGTTTCGATGAACCTGCCTTCAAGGCGTCTTACGGTGTGACGCTTATTGTTCCTTCCGAACAGTTCGCCGTATCAAACGGTCCGATTATTTCTGAGACAGATCTAAAAAACGGTCGAAGACAAGTAGTGTTCGAAGATACGATGGTCATGTCGACTTACTTGGTCGCGTTCATTGTAGGCCCGTTCGAAGCGACAGACCCTGTAGATGTAAACGGGGTGCCCCTCCGTATTATCCATCCGATTGGGAAAGGCCATCTGACCGATTACTCACTCGAAGCCGGCGCGTTTGCTCTTGAGTTCTTTTCCAAGTATTACGGCATACCTTATCCGGGACAAAAATTAGACATGGTTGCTGTGCCTGACTTTGCATTTGGGGCAATGGAGAATCTTGGATGTATTACTTATCGAGAAGTACTTTTGCTCGTGGACAGGGATCGATCAACCGAGCCTGAACTCCTTCGTATAGCTGATGTTATTGCGCACGAGATCGCCCATATGTGGTTTGGGGACCTTGTAACGATGGAGTGGTGGAATGGCATATGGCTTAATGAGGCCTTTGCTACGTTTATGGCCACTATGGCTTCTGATAATTTCAACCGTGACTGGGGGCGGTGGAACCAGTTCAGTCTTGAGCGTTCAATGGCATTTGATGTCGACTCTCTAAAAAATACAAGGCCGATTGAAATCGAGGTGAATTCACCGGTTGATGCAGAGGGGATGTTTGACCTTCTTACTTACGAGAAGGGTGGATCAGTGCTGCGAATGCTTGAGCAGTTCCTCGGAGAAGAAGAATTCCAAGACGGCATTAGTTATTACCTAAACAAGCATAAGTACGCTAACACCGAGACTAATGACCTCTGGGATGCCATAGAGCATGTTACGAATCAACCGGCGCGCAGAATTATGGATTCGTGGATATTCCAACGCGGTTATCCATTGGTTAGTGCTTCGGTATCTGAAGACGGTTCAACAATTCATCTTGAGCAAGATCGGTTTCTATACAGCCCTGATGAGACAACCGATGCCACAATCTGGTCTGTTCCTGTTGTGTTGAAGGTTGGATCAGGCTCTGAGGTTTCAGAAATCAGATATTTACTTGAGGAAAAATCTTCAGAAGTAAAACTTGATTCACCAGCCGACTGGGTTGTAGTTAATGCCGGAGGAAGCGGGTTCTTTCGGGCGCGGTATACGAAGGACATGTTGAAATCGGTTTCAAGCAGTATGTTCTCGAATCTTAGTTCGATTGAGCGATATGGACTTGTTGACGACACATGGTCTTCGGTTATGGCTGGTCGTACATCCGCAGAAGATTTTCTTGAGTTTGCACGGAGTTTTCAATTAGAAACTGACCTGGATGTTTGGACGGTTCTCTCAGGATGTCTTTCGGGTCTTGAAAAATTGGTTGAAGGTGAAGCCGAGAACCAATACAGGGTTGTTGTGAGAGATTTGGCGCAGCCTGGACTCGACCGGCTCGGCTGGGAACCTGGAGATACGGATTCACCGCGGGACCTCGAATTACGTGGATTATTTATTCGATTGCTTGCAAATGTTGGAAATGACGACCTTGCGCTAGAAAATGCCAGTGACCTGCATGAATCTTATTTGCATGATGCTGGTTCGGTTGAGCCAAACATGGCAGCCGCAGTCACTGGGGTTGTAGCATCGAAGGGCGATACTGCTAAGTACGATCTGTTTCTCGAAAAATATCGTAATCCTTCGACGCCACAAGAAGAACGGAGATACCAGTCTGCGTTATCCGCCTTCCCTGGTGAGGCAGAGATGAAACGTACATTGAAGATGACTCTTGATGGCACAGTGCGTACTCAAGATGCTCCGTACTTACTTGCGGTCTGTATGCGAAACAAGTACCAGGGCCACCTCGCGTGGGATTTCGTGAAGGAAAACTGGGACGATATTAACGAGGCTTTCCCTTCGAACAGCATCGTTCGGATGCTTTCGGGAGTGACCTCCCTGAGTCAACCTGGGCAAGCTGATGACGTCCTTGCGTTCTTTGAAAACCACGATGTCCCTCAGGGGCAATTGACACTTCAACAGACACTCGAAAAACTTGGTGTGAATGTTGCCTTTCGTGAACGTGAAAGCGCTTCATTTTGCGAGAGTTTGACCAGATAGGTGAATTCTCATTTTGGATGGCGGTCTAGAGAGTCGTTGTTATTAAGTTATGCCAGTTATTCAGTACACAAAATCACTCCCCATAGTCGCTGAACCAGATGTTCTTGTTTGTGGAACGGGGTTGGCGGGTATTGGTGCGGCTGTTGGCGCTGCGCGGAACGGTGCTTCTGTGATGGCAGTTGACCGCATGGGATTCGCCGGTGGTTTTTTTACCAACATCATTGGCTCGGCATTCGATGGATTCGTGTACGAAGAGACTGGGAAGCCTGTTGTCGGGGGGCTTGTTTTTGAGATGCTCGAGCGTATGGGTGTCGTTGAACCGGGACAGGCTGGAAGTCTTTCATACAACGTGAATGGTGATTTCACAGAGGTAGAAAAACATCCTGATCGTGTAATTCCGCGTACTGATCCTGAGCTGTTTAAGAAAGCTTCAGACGATGTATTAATTCAGTCTGGCGTGAATTTGCTGTTTCATACTCAGGTGTCTGACGTGATTATGGATAGTGATCGGGTCGATACCGTCATTGTCAGTAACAAAGACGGTATCGTTGCTATACGACCCAGGAACGTTATCGATGCGACAGGTGATGCCGATGTAGCTGCTTGGGCAGGATGCCCATATGAGGTTGCTGAGTCGCTTCAGCCGATGAGCTTACATTTCCGAATTGGCTTTGTTGAACTTACCTTTGAGTTGCGTCGTAAATGTGCTGCCGTTCTGGAGAAGGCACGTTCCGAAGGAAAGATTGGTCTTTATGGAGGTCCGTGGCCGGCGACTTTCTCAGGTCGAGATATCTATTTCAATGTGATTCGTACTCCCGGTAACGCGACTAATCCGAAGGACTGGACGAATGCCGAAATTCAGGGACGTCGTGATGCCTGGACCATGTTTGAGCTGTGGAAAGAAGCTTTACCTGAGTTCAAGGACGCATATTTTTTCACTAGCGGACCGACTGCCGGATCGCGAGAATCAAGAAGAATCGTTGGCGATTACATGCTGACCGGTAACGATATACGAACTGCGCAAAGACAGGATGACGTCGTGGTACTTGGAGCCTGGAGGATAGACCGGCATCCTGATGATGCAGCCGGATATCACGATCAGCCGATTGTGCCTCCATACGATATCTCGTACAGAACGTTGCTTCCCCAGGGCGTAGAAAATCTCTGGGTTGCGGGTCGTTGTCACTCGGCAACTTCTGAGGCTCTCGCATCAAGTCGAGTCACAGCCAACTCGATGGGCATGGGGCAGGCTGCTGGCACTGCCGCCGCGATGGCAACGGTGATGGATGTGGATAATCGTGGCGTGCCTATGAGTGATCTGCAGGATAGATTGATTGCGGCAGATGTGATTTTGGATCCCGCATCTGCTATGTAGGGATTTTAGTTTAAATTTTGGAAGTTTTGATATGAACAATAATTCAGATAAACCGAGACTTGAGTTACCTGCGCTTCCACCTGTGATTTTTGGTGTTCCCGTGCTCTTCGGCGCGTTGATACATGTAGTTGTTTGGCGGCATGGCATTATTGGGGGGATAACAGGGGTTGTGGTTGGCGTGATTCTTGTATTAATCGGGCTCTGGATGATTTATTGGACCTGGAAAGTCATGCGCGCCCATGGTGAGCACCCTGAGCCGCGTATTCCTACTCAAACCTTAGTGATGTCGGGTCCGTTCAAGCGAACTCGTAATCCCATTTATTCAGGTTTCTTACTCTTGGCGGCCGGGCTGGCGATTGCACTTAATGCCATGGCCATGCTGATTTCGGTTTTTTTCGGCGTTGCAGCCCTAACCGCACTTGTAATACGGCGAGAAGAGGCTTACCTCGAGCATGTATTCGGAGACATATACGTAAAGTACAGTAATCGCACCGGGCGATGGCTGTAATCGCTGCTAGTCAGCTTTTCTATGGGGATTTCTTCCATATCCGTTTAGATATGCCGGTATTTGGGATTCCAACTGCCAGTGTGGCGATTAATCCCATCGCCAAGCTTATCCACAGTGCTAAATCATAGTTGCCCATCGTGTCGTACAACTGACCTGCTAGCCAAACAGCACTCGACGCACCGAACGGCATTACTACGAACATCGTGCCGTAAATTGTGCCCAGCTTTCTGAGTCCAAAAACATCGGAAGTGACGGTGCCAGTCAGTGATATTACGGATGTCCATGAACTTCCGATGATGACGACGCCGAGTATTGCCAGTGGCAGGTTTGTGGCAATCAGTAAGACTACGTATCCGAGTGCTCGCATAGAGTAGGCGATTGTGAGCAAAGGGCGCCGGCCGAACTGATCAGCGAAGTATCCGAATCCTAAGCCTCCGATAAGACCTGCAACACCGACCGTTGCGAGTGCTCCCGCTCCCTGGACGGCCGTGGCGCCTAAATCTGTCGTGTAGGCAACGAAATGGGCATTCACGAAACCCATTGTGTAGCCTCATATGAAAAAGCCTATCGTCAGTCGCCAGAATAACCCTGTTCGACAGGCTTGTGCGAATGACATTCCAATATTCGGATTGGCCATATCGTCATTGAATTCGCCTGTTGATCCGTTATTTCTGCCAGCCTCGTCCGCATGTTCGCCTGGTCCGGGCCTACTTTTGATAAGCAGGATTACTAGTGGCAAGATAAGTACCAGTAATATTCCTGCAAGTATGAGGTACCCTTCGCGCCAGCCAATAAATGCTACGGCTATTGCAGCGACTGGGACTAGTGCTGTTTCGCCAACTGCTGACCCTGAACCTGCGATTGACATCGCAAGAGCGCGGCGACGGGTGAACCATGCTCCAACAATTTTTGCGACCGCCCCAGGCGAGGCCAAGGTAAATCCAATTCCCATGACGATGAATAAAATATAGGCATGCCACAGTTCTTGTACTGCGGACATTCCAGCAAGGGCTAAACCGCCAATCGCCACACCTATGGCCGCAACGATTTTTGGGTCATATCGGTCTGCCAGCATTCCAGCGACTGGGCGTAGGCCACCGGTTGCAAGGCCTGCAATTGCAATTGCCCCTGCGAGTGACCCACGGGTCCAGTCAAATTCTTCTGTTACTGGTTTGAGGAATATACCAAATGAAAATCTTGATCCCGCACCGCCGAATAACATTAGCGCAGTGCCGAGTACGACTATCCAGCCATAGTGTATTTTTCGGAATTTAAAGATTTTGGACTCGCTAATTATGTCTGGTTAAATCATCAGGCTAAGGAGATGGAAACGAAGGATATCTGATCCCCTGTCTATATCTAATGTGAGGAGCGATTAAAGACGGTATTCCATAGTGAAAATGGAGATTGTTCCGAACGTTGTTTAATAAAGAAAGGGGATGGATCAAACCATCCCCTTTCATAAAGTCTATTGCAACGTTACTTACTGGCAGCTGAACAGACCGTATCGATAATCAATTGAGTGACTACGTAAGGATCGCAGTTTGCGTTTGGTCGTCGGTCCTCTATGTAACCTTTACCAGCCTTATCGACCTGCCATGGAATTCGTATAGAAGCTCCACGGTCAGATACACCGTATGAGAACTGATCGTATCGCTGAGTTTCGTGTTCACCCGTTAGTCTAAGCTCGACGCCATCACCGTATCCAGCAATGTGCATATCCGGCTTACCGGGAGCTCCCAGAGCTTCAGCAGCAGCGGTACATGCGTCTATTGATTCACGCATTTCTGTAGTTGAGAAGTTTGTGTGACAACCAGCTCCGTTCCAATCACCAGCTACAGGTTTTGGATCCAAGGTTGCCGAAATCGGCGTACCTTTGGGTCCGAGGAATTCTTCAGCGATTCGATAGAGCATCCAACGGGCTAACCATAGTTCATCACCTACTCGTGGTGCGGCAACCGGGCCTATCTGGAATTCCCATTGCCCTGGCATTACTTCGGCATTGATACCCGCAATGTGTAATCCGGCGTCGATACATGCTTGCAAATGAGCGTTTACCACTTCGCGACCGAAAATTTCTTCGGATCCAACTCCACAGTAATATCCACCCTGTGGTGCAGGGAAGCCATTGTCTGGCCAGCCAAGCGGAGAGTTTCCTTCGAAGAATGTATACTCCTGCTCTAATCCGAACCAGGTATCGAGATTGCTGTACTGTTCAGCTGAAGCGGCGCATTTAGCGCGAGTATTAGTTGGGTGTGGTGACATATCTGTCAGCAGGGTTTCGCACATCACTAATTTGTTGTTGCCACCTCTAATTGGGTCTGGAGTGACAAGGACTGGATTCAATACCACGTCCGACTGATCACCAGTTGCCTGGTTTGTGGAAGATCCATCGAATCCCCAAATACCGGGTTCTTTATCGTCTGCGATTACCTGGGCCTTTGACCGCAGCTTGGCGGTTGGCTCGGTGCCGTCAATCCATATATATTCGGCTATATAGGCCATGGTTGTTATTCCTCGTTCTGTCACAGCGCGCTCAGGACCCATGTGATCTGAGTGGTGTTTCCGATTTTGTATATGGCGCATTTTACGCGTCAAGTACGCCTTCGGCTAGTTGGTCAACCGTCCATTTTGATTGACGAAGGATTAAGTTACTTCAGACGTGTTTCAAGAGTGTTTCTATTTTGATGCAAGTGTTGGAATCTTATGAAAAGTACTGAAATGACCTATACAGAATTCGACTCACGCCTTTTCAAACTACATAATCTTGTTATGGACCCTGAACATTTCAAACTCTTGGACGGTACTGCTGATGACTTGACTAAGTGGCATCGCAGTAACTCTCCGTTACAACTGGATCTAAAGAGTGCCGATCTCTCGGGGCGAGACCTGAGCGGAAGGGATTTTTCTCGCGCAATGCTCGATAGAGTTAACTTTTCAGGTTCAAATCTCGATGATGCTGTCTTTACCGAGGCGAGGATGCGATACGCTGATTTTTCTGGTGCCTCTATGAACAGAGCAATTCTTTATCGATCAAATTGTGCGGGTGCCAACCTGACTGATACGGACCTTGCCGGTGCATCACTTTACCGTTGCGTGTTGCGAGAAGCTGTTATCAGTGGTGCGAATTTTAAAGCCGCAAAGATATACAAGGTAGCTTGGCCAGAAGGATACGACGTTTCTGCATATGGCTAATCCGGGTAGATTGACCTTAGCCACTCAGGCCACCTGTAACGCGCATCAAAGTTTCCTGTACCAGCAACTCGTGATCAAGTGACCGAAGTGGTTCTGATTCTCCGCGTAGGTTTCGCACAAGCTCAGCAAAAGTATCGACGTAACGGGCCCTGTCTTCGATTTTCACGATGTTGACGCCGGCAGTGTAACGGTCCTGATCTTCTTCAAGCGTAAGTCTGATAGTGTCAGCTGGTTCGAAAGGTTCCATTATTGCTGAACCTTTTGTTCCATAAACTTCGAACCTTCTTGCCATCGGTTTTGTTTCCATCGCAGCGATATCGATGGTTGCAATGGCTCTGGTGTATTCAAATACGCCGAGTGTGTTGTCCATCATCTCGCGTGTTTCTGATGCGGAATTTTGGAAGAACCGCGTAACTTTGTTCGGCCGTCCTAGTATCCATACGACTTGATCAAGCATGTGTCCACCTAAGTCAAACATGACACCCCCTTGGTAATGTGCCAGACCTTCCCGTCCAGTAAGCTGTCCTTCGGGATTTTTTTCAGGTAGCCAGGTTGACATGTGTGCCCTTATCTGAAATATACGACCCAGGAACCCAGATCTAGCCCAGTTAGCAATTCTTTCGAATCCATCATGCTTTCGAAACATGTATCCCATCTGTAATAGGGTTCCCTGGGATCGCGCCAGCTCAACCACGCGTTCAAATCTCTGGTAGTCGTTGCCCGCTGGTTTGTCGTAAAAAACGTGTTTGCCTGCTCTTACGATTGTTTCAGTTTGTTCCAGGCTTTCTTGATTTGATCCCTCTGATGAGACGGCGACGATTGACGGGTCTTCCAGTATTTCTTCGGCGCTATCTAGGAAATTTGTTTGATTCCAAGACTCGCTTCCTTCTACCTGTTTTCGGCGAATCTCGTCTGGTTCAAAAACTCCAACCAGTTCAACTTCAGGATGTTCGTTCATGACCTGCATTACACCTTGTGCATGGCCATGCTTTGTTCCTATTTGAGCCATTCGAAGTTTTTCGGGCATCTGAACAGTTTCTCCGTTTGATTGGGCAACTTTGATAGTTACTGCATTTTCGTAACAAAGAGTGTCGCAGCAGTTTACGCCGTGCTTAGATTGAGCGCACTGCTTCAATGAATGTCTTGATCAGTTTGGGATCTTTTACGCCATCAGTTTCCACTCCACTTGAGACATCGACGCCCCATGGGGCAAGCTGTGATATCGCAGCTTGAACATTTTCTGATTTAAGTCCGCCCGCAAGCAAAACGTTGCTCTGTTCGGCGACACCTTCGGCGGCGGACCAGTTGAAAGATCTTCCAGATCCACCAGGTGTATCAATGTCAAAACGGTCGAGAATCACCCTATATCCTGCATTGAGATGTGATTCAACGATTTTGTAGAGGTCGTTTGGCTCCGTACCGTCTTTGACTCGTATTTGTCTGAAGATAGGTAAATTCAATTTCGAGACGTAGTCGGGATCCTCTTCTCCGCATAGCTGTACGAAGTCTAGATCTGTTTCGTTAGCAGTTTGGTTGACAAAATCTAGGCTTTGATTTCTAAAAAGGCCTACCAATTTTGTTGATGTAGTGACTTGAGTTGAGCTCCGGTACTCATTGATTATTTGAGCTGCTTCATCCGGTTGAAGCTGTCTACGCACGCCATCGACAAATACGAAGCCTAGAAAATCTGCTCCGCATTCGGATGCCACTGATGCTGCTTCTGCGCTGCGTAGCCCGCATATTTTTATTCGCGTGTAGTTCTTGGTCATCTCATTAACTGACTTGGATTTCAGCCATTTCTCTTACCAGGTTACTTACGTTCCCGCCTGCCCTCATCAATGATTCACCTACGAGAACGGCCTTAGCGCCTGCTCGACCCATTCGCTTTACATCGGTTGAATTTTTCATCCCGCTTTCAGCGACTTTGATTCGATCGGAAGGTATTTTTTTGACTAATTGCTCAAATACTGAAAGTGATGTGTTTAGAGTTTTTAGGTTTCGGTTGTTCACACCGACTATTGGTGGCTCAATTTTCATCGCTATGTCGAGTTCTGGTTCGTCAAAAACCTCTACGAGCACATCCATTCCCATTGAAGTTGAAATTGCAAAGAGATCTGCGTATTGGTTGGGATCGAGTATCGCGATGATTAAAAGTATGCAGTCTGCCCCTACTGAACGTGCTTCGTGGATTTGATATTCATCCACTATGAAATCTTTACGTAGAACCGGCACATTAGATGGGCGTGCAATTCGGGCAGCAGCCGTAAGGTCTTCGATAGAACCTGAGAAATAATCATGTTCAGTAAGAACAGAAATAGCTGCAGCCCCTGCATCGCAATAAAGCCCTGCTCTCTGCGCAGGATCAAGGTCAGGGTCTAATGAACCAGCTGATGGGGATGAACGCTTCATTTCAGCAACAAGAGAGATTCCATTTCTTGTCCTGAGAGATTTCTCGAGAGAAAGTGGTGTGCCAGAATTTTCCGCAACACTTCGGACCTCTTCTGGGCTGCGCAGTTTCTTTGCTTGCTCGATTGTTCCTAAACGTTTTGCAACGATTTCACCGAGTATTCCGTTCAAGATTGCCCCTGACTCGCTTTGACCAAGGCATTTAATTTTGCCCGTGCGGATCCCGAGTCGATCGAGTCCTGCGCTATTTCCGCCGCTTCCTGGAATGCAGTAGCTTTACCGGCCGCCATGAGTGCAGTTGCAGAATTTAATACAACGACATTACGTCTGGATGTTTCGGGAGCAATTGGGGGATTGTGTCCGCCCCCTGCTCCATCGAAAATATCACGGATAACTTGGGCTGAGTGATCCACTGATTCTGCAACTAGATGGTCTCTTTTTCCTTCTTGAAGACCAAAATCTGCAGGGCGAGTACGTCGACGCTTCACGCCGTCAGCATTGACCTGATAGATAAGTGTGTGCCCTTCAACGTCGACCTCATCTGCTCCAGATTCAGCGTTTACTACGAACGCATATTGTGTTCCGAGAATTTCAAGGGCGTTCGCAATTCGTTCAGCAAATGCTTTATCAGATACACCAATAACCTGTCGACTCGCTCCCGCAGGATTGGTCAGGGGGCCGAGAAAGTTGAATATCGTTCGTATTCCAAGCTGTGGTCGCAATGGTCCAGCGAATTTCATAGCGGGGTGAAATGCCTGGGCGAACATGAATCCGATTCCGGCTTTTGTAAAGCAGTTTTCCACTTCTTTGGGGCCAAGCGTTATATCAACTCCGAGCGCTTCCAGTACATCTGCGCTACCGGTAGAACCCGACATCGCCCTGTTTCCGTGCTTTGCAACATTAACCCCTGCACCTGCGACAACAAATGCGGACGCTGTTGAAATGTTGAACCAATTTAGTCCGCTACCGCCGGTGCCGCATGTGTCAACCATGTCCATATCGGTATCGATATGTAGTGAAACTTCGCGCATTACACCCGCCATGCCTGCGATCTCCTGCGAAGTCTCTCCTTTCATACGCATGGCTGTAAGGAATGCTCCAAATTGTGCTGGCGTAGCCTGGCCTGTCATGATCTCGCGCATGGCATCGGCAGCTTGGTCATGCTCAAGGTCTATTCCCTCGACTGCACTTTGTATCGCCTGTTGAATGTTCATCTTGTTTAATCTCGTATTCAGGTTAGGTTGCAGTTTTATTTACTAGGAGATGGCTTATCGAGAAAGTTTTGAAGCAGTTCCTTTCCTGCCTCTGTCATGATGGATTCGGGGTGGAACTGAACTCCCTCAACATCCAGATCCTTGTGGCGTATTCCCATGATGATGCCGTTCTCTGTCTTGGCTGTTACATCGAAGTCATCCGGAACCGTATCTGGCTCGATAGCTAGTGAGTGATATCTGACAGCTTCGAAAGGTTGTGGCAAACTGGCGAACACTCCTTCTCCGGTGTGATGGATTGAGGAGGTTTTCCCATGTCGTATTTCGCCGGCACCCTTGACTATTCCTCCGAAGGCCTGCGCGATGCACTGGTGACCCAGACAAACACCCAGTACTGGTACTTTTCCTGCGAAGTGTTTGATCACATCCATCGAGATACCGGCATTATCTGGTGTTGATGGGCCAGGTGAGATAACCACTTGATCAGGATTTAGGCTGGAGAGCTCTTCGATGGTTGCCTTGTCGTTCCTGACGACCTTCACATCAGCACCAAGTTCTGACAGGTATTGGAAAAGGTTATATGTGAAACTGTCGTAATTGTCGATTAGTAAAAGCATTTTTGTTACTCGGTCATAATTTGCATAGAGTGTATGGATTTTGCTTTGTTTGTGAATTTCTGGTTTTGTGTAATCTCTGCTCTTGCTATTGCTAAAAGAGGTGCTTTGATTTTTTGAAGAGACTCTAGGTTTTCTGCTACGGGATCGGAATCGAAAATAATCCCGGCTCCGCCTTGTACATGCGCCACACCACCTCGCAAGATTATGGAACGAATAACAGTTCCTGTATCTACGTCGCCGTTGTGTCCGAACCATCCTATTCCGCCGCAATATGGTCCACGTCCTTCGCTTTCGAGATCAGCGATAAGCTCGATTGCTCGGAGTTTCGGTGCCCCTGAAAGTGTTCCGATAGGGAATCCTGCCTTGAATGCATCTAGTCCATCGTTGTTTTCTGATAACCGTCCTTCAATTCGGGATACCAGATGCATCACATGTGAGTAGCGTTCAATATGTTTTAATGATTGGACTTTTACACTTCCTGTTTCGCAGACGCGTCCCAGGTCATTACGGGCGAGATCTACCAACATCACATGTTCGGCGGTTTCTTTTTCGCTTGAAATAAGGTCAGCTTCGTTTTGCAGATCCTCTTCTGCTGTATTGCCACGTGGGCGGGTGCCTGCGATCGGATGGTTTGAGGTCAAATTGTCTTTCGATCTCAGCATTAGCTCGGGGGAGGCTCCAATTATTTGCATGTCACCCAGATCAAATAGGTACATGTATGGGGAAGGATTCATTGTAGTGAGATGTTCGTATATATCTGAGGGGTCAACTGACGTTTTGGTGGTGATTCTCCGTCCTAAAACCACCTGAATTAACTCTCCGTCGATGATTGCATTTCGTGCTGATTTAACCATTTCTTTGTAATTGTGGGTACTTACCAACGACGTTGTGTGAATATCTGTAACTTCGGTGTCTGGGAGTTGCTTCGCTTGATCAGCGGGAGATGTAGTGTCTAATGTTCTCGACATTTCCGAGATTCGATCGACAGCAGTGTTATATGTGTCATTTGTTTCAGAAAAAACTATTATGTGAATCTGGTTGAGTTCGTGGTCGAATACGAGCAATTCGCCTGGAAACGCAAATGTTGAAACGGGTGAACCAGTTGGATCTTTAGGCAGAGTTTTCAAGGAAGGTTCGAAGTGTCTTATGGCTTCATAGGCTACGAAGCCAAATGCACCTGTGATGAGAGCAGGCAAATCAGTTACGGGTGATACAGATTGTGATTTGAATTTTTTACGCAGGGTTTCTATCGGGTCAACGTCTCCAGATGATTCATCCGGACCTGTTCTGACGATAGTTCTAACGTTTGGGCAAACATAAGAGTATCTTGAGGCTCCCTGTTCGTGAGATTTGGACTCGAAAATGAACGCAGGATAACCTGGAGATCGCAGCTTTCGGAATGCTTCGATGGTCTTAAGTTTAATTGGTTCGACTACACCGTGAACGGTCGTCACATTGAATGTATTTGACTTGAGCCTGAACTCTTCAGGAGTTGTTTTAATGGTCAGGCTAGGCACTTGAGGATTCCTCAGCGTGGTCGATGGCCCGCATAAGTGCCCCCATCTTATGGAGCGTCTCTTCGTACTCGGTTTGGGTGTCACTGTCGGCTACGATACCACCGCCTGCTTGCAGGTAGGCGACTCCGTCTTTTAAGACCATTGTTCTCAAAGAGATGGCCGTATCCATGTTACCCGTGAAGCTGAAATACCCGACTGCGCCACTGTAAGGGCCGCGTTTGTCTGGCTCTAGTTCAGCGATAAGTTGCATCGCCCGTACTTTTGGTGCACCAGAAACGGTACCCGCGGGGAAGGCGGCTTTCATGGCGTCGAAGGCGTCGTATTTGCCGGACAGGTCACCCGTTACGTGCGAAACGATATGCATTACGTGGGAGTACTTTTCGATTTCGAAGCTCTGTGTGACATCCACGCTTCCCGGATCTGAGACACGCCCGACGTCGTTCCGTCCCAGGTCGAGTAGCATTACGTGCTCTGCCACTTCTTTTTCATCATTGATAAGTTCATTTTCTAGCTCATCGTCGTGTTCTGGTGTTATCCCTCTGGGACGTGTTCCAGCAATAGGATGAACAGCCATCTTGCCGTCGATCACCTGGGTCAGAAGTTCTGGCGACGCCCCGACAATGTGGAAGTCGTCTAACTCAACAAAAAACATATAAGGAGACGGATTTATCGCTCTCAGTGAACGGTAAAGGTCGAACGGTTTGACTGGTGTTCTGCGTGCCAGCCGTTGCGAGAATACTACCTGGATTACTTCACCTTCTTGTATGGCTTGCTTGCACTTTGCAACGGCTTCGCCATAGTACTCGCGGGTCATGTTTGGTACGTATGGTTGAGCAGTCACTTCGCCATGTTCAATGGGTGGTTGCTCAGGATGCCCGACGGCGTTGTAGTCGAGATTTGGGTCGCGTGAGGTGAACCCTGAAGGTGGGAGGAAATTTCGCCTGGAGCTGCCTGCTGGGATTGGCTTATCTAGTCGAGTAATCACCTCTTCTATTTTTGCGGTTGCCTTTTTGTAAGACTCATCCGAATTTCCATTCACACTTGCGTGGGAGACTACGAATATGGTGTGGCGGACGTGATCGAATATGAGCACCGAGTCAGTGAGCATGAAAACTGATTCGGGGACATCGAGTCCGGATTTTTCTTCGCTGATGGGCGGGACTGTAGGTTCAAAATAGCGGATCGTATCGTAAGAAAGGAATCCCACGGCTCCACCGTGGAATTTTGGAAGACCGTCGACAGTTGCGTATTTGACGGTAGACATTCGATCGCGCAGTAAGTCGAGCGGGTCGACCTCACCGTGCTCAGTACCCGCTCCGGTTGTGAGCACCTCTGATGGCTCGGTACCCAGGATGCTGTAGCGGGCCACGTTCTCCCCACCTTCTACTGATTCGAAAAGGAATGAGTGGGACCCCACTGCTGTCTTTAAGAAAGCAGAAACGGGGGTTTCGAGATCTGCACTGATCTCGCGATAAACAGGGATGAGGTTGTGGTCAGTTGAGAGATTTTTGAATGTGTTGAGGTCTGGTGTATAGCTAGCCATGTTTGTTTACCTTGGGGAGATAGAAGTTGGCTTGAATGAAAGTCAATATTGGTTTATCGCGCAGTGAATTTTTTTCTCGTTGAAGTTCTGTAGTTATTCGTCACTAGCGTTATTTGATCTGTTTATTTCCAGTTCTTTGTGTAGCTTGATATGCGCATAGCGTCTCTGACCATTTTCATTGTTTCGGCTGCTATGACACGCGTGCGTGCAACTCCTGCCATCAGTGCGTCCTCAACAAGATTCATGTTCTCTTCGTAATAATGACGTTTCTCGCGTATCGGATCGAGGAAGTTGTTTATGGCCTCTGCTAGTGCCATCTTTACCTCGACGTCGCCGATGTTGCCTTCTCGGTAACGGGTTTTGAAATCTTCTATTTGGGCTGTGTCTGGGTTGAATGCATCGTGGTATTGGAAAAGCGGGTTTCCTTCGACCTTGCCCGGTATGTCTGCTCTGATCCGGTTGGGGTCAGTGAACATTCCACGAACTTTCTTTGTGACTGTCTGTTCATCGTCTCCCAGCATGATCACGTTGCCTTTGGACTTGCTCATCTTGCCCTGACCGTCGGTTCCTGAGAGTCTAGGGACTTTTCCAATTAATGTTTCTGCCTCTGGGAATACCTCGCCGAACATGCGGTTGAATTTACGAGCTACTTCGCGCGTCATTTCTACGTGGGGTGACTGATCATCCCCAACTGGTACGAGGTGGGCTCGGGGAATCAAGATATCTGCAACCTGGCTCATCGGATAATTGAAAAATCCTACAGTCCTTCGTTCCACTTCAAGCGCATCCAGCTCCCCTTTCAGCGTAGGGTTGCGTTCAAGCATCCCAAGGGGTGTGATGAAGCTGAGCAGCATCGTAAGTTCTGCAAACTCTGGAACGTAGCTCTGTACTACGAATGATGAGTTTTCGGGGTCGAGTCCGACTGCAAGCCAGTCCAAAGTGACTTGCAATACTGAGTCTCTAATAAGGTCGATGTCGTGGAAATGGTCGCCGAGCGCCTGGTAGTCAGCTATAAGGAAATAGCACTCGTACTGGTTCTGTAGATCGACCCAGTTGTGCAACGCGCCTACATAGTGACCGAGGTGTAGTGCTCCGGTTGGACGGATGCCGGTGAGTATTCTCTTTTTTTGTTCGTTGGCGGCCATGCTGTCGACTGACTTTCGATTTGATTGATAATCGAGGTTGAGTCATTCCGAATTTTGCTTTTGTATTTCTACAGAAATTCGGCATAAAAAAACCTCGCTCCCAGTGCAAGGGGCGAGGATTTCCCGCGGTGCCACCCTTATTGCCGCATCAGGGATCCTGACGCTGCATCTTTGTCAGGCACGCGGTCAAGGCAATTTATAACCACAGGCCCTAGGCTCTGATAACGGTGCCAACTCCGTCGGAAACTACTCGATAATCTTTCGCTTCGAAGCTCACGGGCCCATTCAGTTACGGTCGTGATATCGGGATTACACCTGCCCCGACTCTCTTTGATCCGTACCGAAACTTACTAGTCCCGATCGTCGCATATATGAAATTCGAACTGCATCTGAGGATAAGCCCTAACGATACCATCAGTCAATTTTCAATACAGGTCTTCAGTGTGATTGATCTAGTTGAGATGGGTTTTGGAACGCATTGCATGCGAGTGTGCGACAAGTAGCAATCGTTGAGATTCTGGTAACAAATGGATGTTCACGTTATCGCCGAATTTTACATGCCTTTTGTCAAAGGGTACTTGT